>Ga0209595_100022_pt1 | contig 128810 bp, 107 predicted proteins | sample Porto_4metaG_FD_187427 | JGI IMG/M metagenome (GOLD analysis project Ga0209595, IMG submission 187427) | Marine algal microbial communities from Porto, Portugal - Porto_4 metaG (SPAdes) (version 2) | ecosystem: Host-associated > Algae > Red algae > Unclassified | place: Portugal: Porto... | reverse complement strand
GCTCCCGGAGAAAATCGTGCGGAATTTATTATTACTAGCAATCTATATTTGCTTCTCGGCTCAGGCTGAAGAGGTTTGCGTAGATCAAACTCAGCTTCAAGCACATATCATGCTTAAAGAATATCAGGCTGAAAATTCTGCGAAGATCCTACATAATGTTAATAAAATAGACTTAATTAAGATGTTTATTGAGGATCTGAGTGGTCGTGGGACACAAGAGCAGTATGAGCGATACGACCAGTATGTAGGGATATTTATTTCCAGTATGGTCACGACTTTTGAAGCTGCAAAGATAGATGGCGTTGAGCTAGAGCTTTATGAAAATAGAGTTTCAGAGGATGTATTGGATTATATTTCAAAAAACTCAAGGTATTTCCCAAAAACTATAAATTCCGAAGATTACATCCAATTACGGGCAGAAGTTGAGAAGCTAAAGGCAAAGCCATAACAAAGCCGTGCACGGCGAGCAATTTTTCCGTCGTTTTTTTGTGGCGGTCGCTACGCTGCCACAAAAAAACAACTCCAAAATTACCGCGTGACGGCGGCGTTATGTAACCAAGGAAGAATCGTGAAATTCTGGAGAAACTCGTCCACAGAACATTATCCAATGTGGAAAGCATTCTTGATGTACATCTGGGTAATACCTGGAGTTCCGATAGGAACCTTTTTAGGTGTTTATTTCTTAGAGGCTCGTAATAGGAGCGATGATGAATTATTACTTAGCTTGCTTAACTATCGTTTAGATTTTACTTTGATTATTTTATTTGGTGTTGGTTTTATCCTTTGGGTTTGGTCTATTAGAGCTTTAAGTAAGCCTGTTTTTCAAATTCATCAAAATAGGTTGTACTTTTACGGTTATGGCTTTTTTAAAGATGACATTGCACTTGATTCACTTCAAGAAATACGCTCCTATAATCTTGGTCCGCTGGGTCACCTAATAGACTTTAAATCTAAAGTCGGTATTACCTTTAGATCTTTTGCTTTTCTATCAAACATTAATAAAAGTAAATTAGAAAAGTTTTTTGAGGAAAGTGGTATAAAGGTTACATAACAAACCATTCAAGCAGGACTATGCTCCTCACCCATTTTAGTGGACACCTCCTCATCACTTTGAAGAGGCTAAAATGCCTAAATATACTCAACCTAGGAAGACATGGTTTTATCCAGTTAATTTCAAAATCAAAGTGTTGTGGCATAGTGATTTTGGCCACTATTTACATACAAACTTGTATAAAACCAAGTGGAGCTTTCTTATGCCTTAGTTTTATTAAAAACGTCCACTAATGTTAAACTACAAAAAACTTAATTACTTAATATAGCTATGGCATTTTACATTCCTTTATTACAACCTCACTTTAAGCACATTGAAATTGGCGATACGCTTACATCACTTTGGAGTGGATGTGGCAGTATTGTGCAGTGCCAGCTTGATGATAAAGCCTGCGTTATTAAAGCTATTAAAATACCCAGTTATATATACCATCCTAAAATTAAACAAAGCGAATTTGCGCTTAAAAGAAAGCAGCATTCATATAGTGTTGAATACACATTTTATAAGCTTTATAGCCAGCATTTACCAGTACATGCGCAAAGTATTGAATGTATAGGTGCAATTAATAAAGATGATGAATATGCGCTGGTGTTTAAGGATTTCACCAAACATGGGTTTACTCAAGCAGGGCCACAACATGTTAAAGCTATATTAAGGTGGCTTGCACACTTTCATGCGTTTAACTTAAGTAAACCCGCTGAAGGGTTATGGCAGCAAGGCAACTACTGGCATTTAAGCACGCGCCCAGATGAGTTTAATAAACTAAAAGATAACCTTGATAAAAAGTCCGATATTAAAAATGCTGCACATAAAATAGATGAGCAGCTACAAAGTTGTGCGTATAAAACGCTGATTCATGGCGATGCAAAACTTGCTAACTTTGCAGCAAATGAGCGCGATGAAATACTCGGTTATGATTTTCAATATATAGGTGCAGGTTGCGGGATTATTGATGTAATGTATTTTATGACCAGTTGCTTAAGTGATGCACAATTACACGAGTGCGCTGATGAGTACATTGCGTATTATTTTGACAATTTAAAGGCTGCTATTACTACTTATCACCCTACAGCACCAGCAAGTGAAATAGCTGACGATTGGCTCGCTTTATGGCCTTCTGCATGGGCTGACTTTTATCGATTTTTAGCTGGCTGGAGCCCCGAGCACCAAAAAATAAATAGTTATATGCAACAGCAAGTAAACAGCTGGTTAGCGAGTAACATTTAATAAACACAACGAGTTGATTGCTTGCATAAATATCAAGCAAAACAATACATTTTGGCACGATGTATGAAAATCTCTTTAAAACTACAGGTCAAATGACCTTTTTTAATATAAAATACTGCAAATTCTTGTATCAGTAGGTTTATATCATGGCAATTCACGTTATTTCACACCCTCTTGTTCAACATAAACTAGGCCTAATGCGAGCGCATGGTATTAGTACTAAAAGCTTTCGTGAATTATGTTCTGAAGTTGGAACCTTATTAACTTACGAAGCAACTAAAAACCTACAGTTAGAAGATAACGAAATTACAGGCTGGGATGGCAATAAATTAAAAGTAGAGCATATTAAAGGTAAAAAAATTACCGTAGTGCCTATTTTACGCGCAGGTCTTGGCATGATGGACGGTGTTATGCAGTTATTACCGGCGGCTAAAGTAAGTGTTGTTGGTCTTGAACGTAACGAAGAAACGCTAGAGCCAGTACCATATTTTGAAAAGCTAGTAGGTAATATTGATGAGCGCTTAAGCTTAGTTATTGACCCTATGCTTGCAACAGGTGGCTCAATGATTGCCACAATCGATATGCTTAAAAAAGCAGGCTGTAAAGAAATCAAAGTAATTGTATTAGTAGCTGCACCAGAAGGTGTGGAAAAAACACTTACAGCTCATCCAGATGTAGAAATATTTACAGCCTCTGTAGATAGCCACTTAAACGAAAAGGGCTATATTATCCCTGGTTTAGGCGATGCGGGCGACAAAATATTCGGTACTGTTTAGGAGTCTTTAAGTGCAAAATAATGACACCTTTTCAATAAAAACTATTTTAACGGGCGCGCAAATGCTGTTTGTAGCATTTGGTGCGCTGGTATTAGTGCCACTTTTAACGGGCTTGGATCCTAATGTTGCGCTTTTTACCGCTGGCATTGGTACTTTGCTGTTTCAGATAGTGACTAAAGGCCAAGTGCCTATATTTTTAGCTTCATCGTTTGCTTTTATTGCACCCATTATTGCCGCTGTGCAAATGTGGGGCGTGCCAGCCACTATGGGCGGCTTAATGGTAGCGGGCTTTGCTTATATGCTTTTAAGTTTATTAGTAAAATTTAAGGGCGTTGCAACGCTTCATAAAATTTTACCGCCTGTGGTTGTAGGCCCTGTAATTATGGTTATTGGTTTAGCGCTTGCACCTGTTGCTGTAAATATGGCGATGGGTAAAAGTGGCGACGGCAGTATTCAAATTATTGATTACAACAGCGCTATTTATATTTCGTTGTTCTCGTTAGTGGTTACGCTTATTTTTGCAGTGTGGGGAAAAGGCGTATTTAAGCTTATACCTATTCTGGCAGGGGTTGTTGCGGGTTATTGTTTATCGCTTGCAATGGGCGTTGTGCAATTTGACGCGGTAACTAACGCACAGTGGTTTGCTGTACCAAACTTCACATGGCCTGAGTTTAAATGGCAGGCTATTTTGTTTATGGTGCCTGTAGCAATAGCACCTGCAATTGAGCATATTGGCGACATGATGGCTATTAGCCAAGTAACCAATAAAGACTTTTTGAAAAAGCCTGGGCTTCACCGTACTTTGTTTGGTGATGGCCTTGCGACGTCTGCTGCATCATTATTTGGCGGCCCGCCTAACACAACTTACTCAGAGGTAACGGGAGCAGTTATGCTTACCAAAAACTTCAATCCTAAAGTAATGATGTGGACAGCCATTATCGCCATTATTTTAGCCTTTGTTGCTAAAATGGGATCTGGCTTACAGACTATACCTGTACCTGTAATGGGCGGCATTATGATTCTACTTTTTGGCTCTATTGCTGTAGTGGGTTTAAATACATTAGTTAAGTCGGGCGATGATTTAACAGCACCACGTAACTTAAGTATTGTTGCACTTATTTTGGTGTGCGGTATTGGCGGTATGCATATAGGTGGTAGCCAATTTAGTTTGGAGGGCGTAAGTTTATGCGCTATTTTAGGCATTGTACTCAACCTTGTATTACCTAAGGCGCAGCCTCAAGAGAGTTAATAGTGCACGTAAGTTAAAAATATTGCACCAAAATAGCGCATTTTTAATGCGCTATTTTTTTAACCTACTAATAAATATACAAAAATAATAATGGTCTATTACCTGCATTTAATTTCCAGAACGCATCGTATGCAAAGGAGTTACTATGTCAGAGGCCAATATTGTGGATATAACCCCGTTTTTAGCAAAACACCAACTGCCTTTAAAGTATCAATATTTGAGTGAGCAATATTTTGTTCCACTTGCGCATGACATCCTCGAATCTAAAAAAACAAATACTCCTATTTTTGTTGCCATAAATGGATGCCAGGGCTCAGGAAAAACAACACTCGCAGATTTCTTAGTTACGTGGTTTTCTAAAAACACACCACTTAACAGTGTAGCATTGTCAATTGATGACTTTTATTTAGCAAAACAAGCACGTACTGAGCTTGCCAAAGACGTACATCCTCTTTTTACTACTCGCGGAGTACCAGGTACTCACGACGTAGCGTTAATGAATAGAACAATAACTAATTTACTGGCAGGAGAGGTAAACGTACCGCTTCCACGTTTTAATAAACACGAAGACGACTGCGTGCCAGCAAGTGATTGGCTAACAAACGAAAAGCCAGTTGATATTGTTATTTTAGAAGGGTGGTGCGTGGGCAGTGAGCCACAACCGCTGTTTTCATTGAGTGAGCCGCTTAACGAGTTAGAGCAACAGTTTGATAAAGAAGGCGTTTGGCGCCGCTGTGTAAATAGCTGTTTGGCAAATGAATATAAAGCCGTTTTTAACCTAATTGATTATACAGTTATGCTAAAAGCACCGAGTTTTAGTGATGTTTTTACATGGCGACAAGAGCAAGAACAAAAGCTAATAGCCAAAAAAGGTGAAGGCTCAGGCACCATGACTAACGAGCAATTGGTGTATTTTATTTCTCATTTTGAGCGCATTACGCGTGAGAACTTAAACACACTGAGCGCTAAAGCAAATGCTTTAATTGAACTTGATAGCAACCGAGATATTAGCGGTATGCACCTAACAAGTGATGACACCCTTCAACCTATTATTTTTACAGATTTGGACGGTACATTACTCGATCACGCCGATTACAATACCAATAATATCAGTGAGTTATTACAGCAGCTGCAAAATGCACATATTCCTGTGGTGTTTAATACCAGCAAAACTTTTTGCGAAGTTATAGAGCTTAAAAACGATTTAAATATTCAACAGCCTTTTATTGTCGAAAACGGTGCAGCGGTATTTATTCCAGAAGACTATTTTGAATTAAAGCCAATTGGTTGTAAAAAAGTAGGCGCTTATTGGTGCTACGCAATGGCAAAGCCGTTATCGAGTTTATTAAATGATTTAAATACTTTAAAGGCGGATTATAAAGCGCATTACAAATTGTTTAGTGACTTATCGAGTGAGCAAATATCAGAGCTTACCGGGCTAAACGATGCACAAGCAAGGCGCGCACAAACTCGCGATTATTCAGACCCTCTTTATTGGTATGGCAACGACGAATTGCTCACAGCCTTTGTAAACGATGTTGAAGCACTCGGCTACGATATAAAAATTGGCGGACGCTTCATTCATATTGCCAAAAATACCGATAAAAGCGCTGCACAGCAGTGGTTAGTTAAACAGTTTACCCATCATTTCAGAAAGCCTCTCACGGTTATAGCACTGGGTGATAGCGATAACGATAAGCAAATGTTAGAACACGCAAATATCGCCATTATTATTGCCAATCCGGCGAGTAAAAAGCCGGTGAAATTGTCGCACAACAAAGCACGATATTCTCAATCACCAGCACCGCTGGGCTGGATTGAAGAAATAACGTCGTTGCCGTGTATTAGCAGTATTTTAAGTATTTCTGAGGAGCAAACATCTCATGGCTGATTTTTACCAAAATGGCATTATTACAACACTACATAATATTGCCGACAGACCAATAGAAGACCTAGAAAAAGAGCTACTTACTTTTAGTAAGCAGCGCCCTATGGGGTTAATACTTCCTTCGTTATTTAGTGAACTTGAAGGCCCTGCGCTGCAAAATATAGTTAGTGAATTACGCGAAGTACCATATTTATCACAAATTACGATAGGCTTAGATAGAGCCGATGAAGCACAGTACCGTCATGCACTAGGCTTTTTTAAAGAGCTAAACCAAAACCATAAAGTATTATGGAACGACGGCCCACGCTTACAAGCACTAGATAAAGAATTACAAGAGCTAGGTGTTGCACCACGTGAGCTGGGTAAAGGGCGTAATGTGTGGTATTGCATGGGCTATAAATTAGCTACAGCAGAAGTAGAGTCTATCGCGCTGCATGATTGCGATATTTTAACCTACGATAGAAGCCTACTTGCTCGCTTAATTTACCCCGTTGCGCATCCGCGTTTTAACTATGAATTTTGTAAAGGGTTTTACCCGCGTACTGCTAATGGCAAAATTAATGGCCGTGTATCGCGCTTATTAGTAACGCCTTTGCTTCGCTCATTTAAAACAATTTTAGGCAATACCGACTACCTTGAATATATGGACTCTTTTAGATACCCACTTGCAGGTGAGTTTTCGTTTAGACGCGATGTATTAAACGATATTCGCATCCCAAGTGATTGGGGCCTTGAAATAGGTGTACTGAGTGAAATGTATCGTAACTATTCGCATAACCGCTTGTGCCAAGTAGATATTGCCGATAATTACGATCATAAACACCAAGAACTTTCACTTGATGATCAAAGTGCAGGCTTGTCTAAAATGTCGATTGATATTACTAAGGCATTGTTTAGAAAGCTGGCGACTCAAGGTGTTACTTTTACCAGCGAAACAATTCGTTCATTAAAAGCGACTTATTACCGTATCGGTTTAGATTTTATAGAAACGTATCATAACGACGCGCTAATGAACGGGTTAACGCTTGATGTACACCAAGAAGAAAAAGCAGTGGAAATGTTTGCACAAAATATTATGGAAGCAGGGCAACACTTTTTAGAAAACCCAATGGAAGCGCCATTTGTGCCAAGTTGGAACCGTGTTGTATCAGCAATGCCAGACGTACTTGAGCGCTTAAAAGAAGCCGTAGAGCTAGATAACGAAGAATATAGTTAACCTGCGTGCAGGTTAACTAGCCTATAAGTCTAAACAATAAATATTAGGGGCGCATGTGAGCACAGTTAGCGAATTATTTTTACAACGAGTAGAGCAACATCTTCATATTATTTATGAGGGTGTTGAGCTGCCTTTATCGGTTACTGAGCTTGCTCAGCAACTCATTAAAATTATATTAGGTAGCAATGCACTGCGCGACCCGACACCCCATACAAACCGATGGGATGAACAAGATATAGTATTGATTGCTTATGGCGACTCTATTATTAAACACGATGATAGCGAATTTGCCGTATCGAGCCCAATGGAGGCACCGCTTAAAACACTACACAGGTTTATAAAAGAGCAATGTGATATGCAGTTAAATGCGCTGCATATATTGCCATTTTACCCGTACAGCTCAGACGAAGGCTTTGCCGTAATGAACTACGTGCAAGTGAACGAGTCCTTGGGTGATTGGGGAGATATTCAAAATATCGCTAAAGATGTAAAGCTAATGGCGGATTTGGTTATTAACCATTGCTCAAGCAGAAGTGTATGGTTTGAGAACTTTTTAAATGATTTACACCCGGGTAAAGACTATTTCAAAACGGCCAGCTTAACGGATGATTTAAGCCAAGTTGTTCGCCCGCGAACCTCATCATTATTAAATACTGTAACTACGCCAAGCGGCGAAAAGCACGTGTGGTGTACCTTTAGTCACGATCAGGTTGATTTTGACTTTGGCAATCCTGATGTACTTAAAGAGTTTGTGGGAATAATTCGCCATTATTTAGACAATGGCGTACGTTTATTTAGACTCGATGCGGTTGCATTTTTGTGGAAACAGCTTAATACAAGTTGCATTAACTTGCCGCAAACACATGAAGCAGTAAGGCTAATGCGAACACTTATTGAGCACGCAGAGCCCAGCGTAGTTATAATTACCGAAACCAATATTCCAAACCAAGAAAACCTGTCTTATTTTGGTAATGCCAACGAAGCGCACAGTATTTATAACTTTGCACTGCCGCCTTTATTGCTTCATACATTACTTAGTGGCGATAGCACTGCAATTAAGCATTGGATGATGAGCATGCCACCTGCGCAAAATGGTACGGCATACTTTAATTTTATAGCCTCGCACGATGGAATAGGGCTCAGACCAATTGAAGGTTTATTGCAACCCAGTGAAGTGGCGTCACTTGTAAGTACCACTATGCAATTTGGTGGTCGTGTATCAATGCGAACCAGTAACGATGGAACGCATACACCGTACGAGCTAAATATTGCTTTATTTGATGCTCTCCAAGGGACGCACAATGGCCCAGATAAGTTTGGCCTGGAGCGGTTTATGTGTGCTCACGCAATTATGTTTGCGCTTGAAGGTATCCCAGGGCTTTATATCCATAGTTTGTTGGGTACAACTAACGATTACGAACGCTTTGAAAATTCACAGCATAACCGTGCTATTAACCGCCATCGTTGGCAAGAGTCAAAGCTACTGGCGGCAATTGGTGAAAAGTACAGTCATCATCATAAAGTGTTTAACGGCATAAAAAGCTTATTGGCAGTACGCAAAAAGCAAAGTGCCTTTCACCCAAATGCTACACAGTTTACGCTGCATTTAGCGGGGGGATTATTTGGTTTTTGGCGACAAAGTATAGACAGACGCCAAAGCATATTTTGCGTTTATAACATTAGCGATAAACCACAAACACTTACATTAGCCGACTTAAACTTAATTAACACCCAAAAGTGGTTTGATTTGGTGGCAGATAAAACGATTGAAGAAAGCCAATTAACAATAGAGCTAGAACCATACCAAAGCGTGTGGCTGAGTAATATTAAATAAGACCTATTAAAAAAGGCTCGCACTGCGAGCCTTTGTTTTAACTAGGGCGTGTTGAACTTTGTGGATTGAAATTTGTTCAATCTAGAGGCGATTAAATCGCGACGCGAGGTTTGTAACCTAGTGGGCTAAGTAAAAACCGAGCAACAAAGAGTTAATCGTCCCTAGAAAGAACCCTTCGGGCAGCGCATGTTTGGTATTTATGCTGCGTTATCGCCTATTTATGGGGAATAACCACACTACATAGGCTCTGCCTTGCCTAAAAACCAAACATACTGCTGCAAATTCACCCACCAATGTTCAACACACCCTTATAAATTATTTTATTAATTATAAGCTGTAGCTTAAGTTAATGTAGCCAAAGCGGCCAATGTTATCGTAACTTGCGCTACCCGCGCTTGTACCACGTGAACCGTACGGAAGTTTACGGTTAAATACGTTATCAACACCTACTTTAACGCCTAAGCCGCTATCGAAGTTGTAACCAACAGTCATATCGGTAATAAAGTATTTACCGTAAGACATTTGATTACTTGGGTTCGGGTTATTTTGAAGCTCAACATTTGTATATAAATCTACTTCACTTAAAAAGCGTGTTTCAACTGTTGAGAAAAAGTTATCCATAACATAACTTACAGATAAGTTAGTTTGCCACTTAGCTTCACCTGTAGTACCTGCGTATTCAATGTAGTTACTAGGGTCGTCTTGGAACGGGTAATCTTTACGTTCAATTAAGTAAGTACCAATTAAGCGGGTTTTGAAGCTACCTTCAAGCGCGTCAAAGTCGTAACCTAGTTCAAAATCTATCCCTGATGCTTTTTGGCCAGCAACATTTAATACAGAGTTTTGTATTAAAGTAATTTCACCATTAGCATTACGTGTAATTAAGTTACAGTACTGATTGTTTATACCTGTTGCGCTATCAACACAGCGATCAAGAATGTCTTGCGCGTTAATTGTGTCAATCGCATCTTCAAGTTCAATTTCCCAGTAATCAATAGTAAGTAGTGCGTTTTCTAAAAACTCTGGTTGGTAAACAATGCCTACAGTTGTACTTGTTGACTCTTCGCCTTTAACATCGCGGTTACCACTGCTTAAACCATCTAAAGAGGCTGAATCGTAATCTGAATTAAAGTCACTCGCTACGCCTAATGCGGCACAGTTTGCAGTACGTGTTGCACCGTTTGATAAGTCACCTAAGTTTTCAGCGCGACACGGGTCGTCTACATTGTAAAAAGTTTGACTCGGTGCACCAAATACTTCACTAATGTTTGGCGCACGAAGTGCTGCAGATTGTGTTACACGTACACGTAGCTCATCATTTACAGTCCAATCAAGGCCAAGTTTCCAGCTAGTGGCTTCGCCAATCGTACTGTAGTCAGCATGACGTACTGCAGTGTCAAATACTAAATCTTGAATAAGCGGCAAATCAGTTAAAATTGGCATCGTCGCTTCAAAAAATACTTCGCGTACGTTGAACGCACCTTTATCTTCGCCCAGTGCGTTAAAGAAAGTACCTTCTGCGTTATCTGGCTCTTTTGTTTCGCTTTCTTCTTTACGGTACTCGGCACCAAATGCAACACCTACATAACCTGCTGGTAATTCAAAAATAGCGCCATTAGCAAGTGAGCCAGAAACAACCGTTTGCTTAATTGTTGAGGTACCAACTGATACTGTATTTATGTAATCAATAGCTTGTTGAGATGGTGCGCCAAAACCCATAATATTTACAGGTACACAGCCGTCAGCTTGTGCAGCAGCGCTACGACATACTACGTTACCATTTGTATCTTCAACGGCATCAAGTGCATTAAAGTAGTTGGCTAAAATCATGTTAGCGCCGTTTTCACGCTCAAGATCAGTTTGGCCATAAACAACTGATGTATCTAATTCCCAATCTTCAAATACAGTCCCTTTTAAGCCGGTAACAAAGCGCGTTGTTTCACGCGTATTGTTTTCAATGCGGCGGCCAAGGTCGGTCATCATGCGGTTAACCATGATCGAATCAACACCTTCCTCTTCCATACGTGCTTTGATGGCTGGGTCTAGGTAAGGGTTGTCGATTTTAATGCTATTGTCGCTGTCGAAAAAGAAAAATGCAGGTTGGCCTATGCTTTCGCCTTGGCTGTTTACGTATTTTGCATCAAAGTAGACATTTAAGTCGTCGGTAACATCGTAGTTAACTTTAAAGTTTACGTTGTAGCGCTCGAACTCAGGTTGAATCTCTTCAAATTGACCAAGATTAAACGAATCACAGTTTGCACACGACAAGCCATCTACATTATCACCTATGTATAAGTCGCGAGCACTGCTGTCGGCGTTAAAGCTATTAGTATATCCATCTTCAAGTGCATAAACACCGGCGTTATTAATTGCGTAATAACCAGCATTAGGTGTTAAGATTTTGTCAGGGAAGGCTGCGCTATCTTTGTTTGCATCTGTTTGGGCTTGATTACGTAAACTACTAAACGAAGTACTAGTCCAAGGGTGGTCAAGTGCATTTAATGAATCTTGGCCTGAGTACTCAATAGCAAAAGCTGCATTACCACGGCCGTTATCAAAATTAGAGCCGTATGAGAACGTCGCTTTTTCGTTGTTGTAGCTGCTTAAATCGGCAAAACCTCGGGTAACACTAAAATCCATACCTTCAATGTTGTCTTTTAGTATAAAGTTTACAACACCTGTTACTGCATCAGCACCATATACAGCGGATGCACCACCAGTGATAATTTCTACACGCTCAACCCATACACTTGGAATAGTATTGGTATCTACAGCTTGAGAACCTGCAGAGCTTGATACATGACGCTTACCATTTACAAGTACCAAAGTACGGTCTGTACCCATGTTACGTAAATCAAGAATATTTAAACCAGCAGTACCAATAAAACGGCCTGAGTTAGCCATAGAATATGTATTGCCAAGTGCTGGTAAATTGTTTAGCGCTTCACCAATGTTTACAGCGCCTGTATTAATTAGTTGCTCGCCACTTATAACTGTTACTGGTGCAGGTGCAATAGCACCTTCACGTAAGATACGTGAACCCGTTACTTCAACGCGTTCAATTTTTGTTGCTTGCTCATCTTGTGCAAGCACAGAATTACTTGCTGTTGCAGCAGCAGTAATTAATGCACATTTAATGCTAGTAGAAAGTAAATTATGACGTTTCATGTGTTTCCCAAAGGACATTTTATAGTAATTTAAAACAATATTTATTTTTACTTAATACAGTCTGTATTAGATAAAAACCTATAACTTTTTTATGAGGTCGGCGATTATTGCACGGGGAAACCAGTAATAGAAGAGAGGTAACTTGATGGATTCAAATGAGTTATTTCTGTATCAATTTTTATAAAGTTCAGTTTATTGCGTTTTTTGCATTTATAATTTTAATTATTTGATATGAGTTTGTAACTAAAAATAAGGTTTTTTATTGTCTATGCACTTTTTATTATCATGTAGTGTTTTTTGTTTTCATTTGAGTATTAATAATGAACTTTTTCAAGGCTTTCATATTTATTTTTTAGGAGAAGGTTAGTTAATTAATAAATTTTAATAGAAGGTTTATTAGTCTTTAATGTTTTATTTATGTAATTTTATGTTGTCGTGAAGTAATTGAAAATACGCTATTTTTGTTGCTAATAAATCTAAAATGAGTAAATTTCATCTTTGAAAAGTATAAAAGGCCCAGTTTATGGGCCTTTTATTAACAATAAAACTTACATTTTATATGAAAAAGTAATGTAACCAAAACGCCCTATATTATCGTAGCTAGCACTTCCGCTACCATCACCACGTGTACCATAAGGTAACTCACGATTGAATAAGTTATCTACACCCACTTTTAAGCCAACACCATTATCAAAGTTATAACCGACTGTCATGTCAGTAATTATATATGTACCAAAAGTTGTTAAACTATTTGGATTGGGGTTATCGCTTAAATCTTGATCTGTGTATAAGCTTACTTCTTCGATATAACGAGTGCTCAAAGATGTGTATAAGTTTTCGTAGCTGTATTCTATATTTAAGTTAGCTTGCCATTGCGCTTCACCTGTAACGCCCGCATATTCAATGTAGTCGCTAGGCTCATCTTGGAATGGGAACTCTTTACGCTCAATCAAATATGTACCAATAAAGCGTGTTTTAAAGCTACCTTCAAGCGCATCAAAGTCGTAACCTAATTCAAAGTCAACACCAGATGCTTCTTGACCTGACACATTAAGCACTGAGTTTTGAATTAACGAAATCTCACTGTTTGCATCACGTGTAATAAGACTACAATATTGATTTGAAATACCTGAGCCGCTATCAACACAACGATCTAGGATATCTTGCGCACTGATAGTCGAGATTGCATCTTCAAGCTCAATTTTCCAGTAATCGATAGTAAGTGTTGCGTTTTCAATAAACTCTGGTTGGTAAACTAGACCAATAGTAGTACTTGTAGATTCTTCACCCTTCACATCTCGATTACCGCTTTGTAAACCTTCAAGTGTTTGTGAATCATAGTCAGAATCAAAACCTTCTGGCACACCTAATGCAGCACAGTTGGCACGGCGTGTACTACTGTTTTGTAAATCATTTAAGTTATCAGCTTGACAAGGATCGTCGACACTGTAGAAAGTTTGGCTCGGTGCACCAAAAATTTCACCAATATTTGGCGCTCTTAGCGCTTCTGATTGTGTTAGACGAAAACGAAGCTCATCGTTTAGAGTCCAATCAAGCCCTAATTTCCAGCTAGTTGCATCGCCAATTGTGCTGTAATCAGCGTAGCGTACAGCTGCATCCAGCACTAAGTCTTGAACAAATGGCATATCAGAAAGTAGTGGAATTGATACTTCTGTAAAAATTTCACTTACATCAAAGTCGCCTTTGTCTTCACCAAGTGCATTAAAGAATGTGCCTTCAGCATTATTTGGCTCTTTTGTTTCACTTTCTTCTTTACGGTATTCAACACCAAAAGCCATACCTACATAACCTGCAGGTAATTCAAATAATCCACCATTGGCCAAAGAAGCAGATACTACAGTTTGAGTGATTTCAGATGTACCTGTAGAAACAGTATTTATGTAGTCAATTGCTTCATCACTTGGCGCACCAAAGCCCATAATATTTACAGGAACACAGCCTTCAGCTTGTGCTGCTTCACTTCTACATACAATATTACCATTGCCATCATCTACCGCATCAAGTGCGTTAGAGTAATTTTCAAGAATCATATTAGCGCCATTGACGCGTTCTAATTCTGTTTTACCACGTACAATAGATGCATCTAAATCCCAATCACTAAAGACCGTACCTTTAAGGCCAGCTACAAATCGTGTTGTTTCGCGTGTATTGTTTTCAATGCGACGACCTAAATCAGTCATCATACGAAGTACATTTATTGATTCTACGCCTTCACCATCGTTAGCTTCTTCCATAAGCTTTTTAACACTTGGGTCTAAATATGCGTTATCAATTTGTATGGTATTACGTGGATCGCCAAAGAAAAATGCGGGTTGGCCAATGCTTTCACCTTCACTGTTTACGTATTTGGCTTCAAAATAAGCATTTAAATCGTCTGTTACATCATAGTTAACTTTAAAGTTAACATTGTAACGTTCGAATTTTGGTTGTATCTCGTCAAACTGGGCTAGGTTAAACGAATCACAATCTGCACATAGAAGACCGTCAACGTTGTCACCAGTATAAATGTCACGATGAGAGCCATCTGCATTAAATGTATTTACATAACCATTACCTAGGCTAAACACGCCTGCGTTATTAATTGCGTAGTAACCAGCATTTGGCGTATAAATCTTATCAGGAAAATTAGGGTCGTCTTTATTAGAATCGTTTTGGGCTTGGTTACGTAGACTTGAGTATGAACCATCAGTCCAAGGGTGATCTAACGCATTTAAAGAGTCTTGAGCTGAGTATTCAACTGCAAATGCAGCATTACCACGGCCATCATCAAAGTTCTTACCATATGAAAAGGTTGCCTTTTCATTGTTGTAATCACTTAAATCTGAAACGCCTTTAGTTACAGTAAAGTCTAAACCTTCAATATTATCTTTTAAAATAAAGTTAACAACACCTGTTACAGCATCAGCACCGTAAACAGCAGATGCACCGCCTGTTACAATTTCTACACGCTCAACCCATACGCTTGGTATAGTATTAGTGTCAACAGATTGTGAGCCAGCTGAGCTCGAAACATGGCGTTTACCATTTACAAGTACAAGCGTACGGTCAGTACCCATGTTACGTAAATCAAGAATATTTAGACCTGCAGTACCAATAAAGCGGCCTGAGTTTGCTAAAGAATATGTGTTACCTAGTGCTGGTAGCTTATTTAACGCTTCACCGATATTCACTGCACCAGTATTAAGAAGTTGTTCACCAGTAATTACAGTTACAGGTGCAGGTGCAATTGCACCAACTCGGCTGATTTTTGAACCTGTTACTTCAACTCGTTCTATTTTTGTATCCTCAGCATCTGCTGCAATAGAAGTATGCGCCAAACCAATTGCACTTAAACAGAGAGCTGTTTTTATGCCGCTTGAGAGCTGGTTATAAGATTTCATATTATCCCCTAGATGAATTAGTTGTTTTTTTAAACTTAAGTGCAATATAAAATTCATGTTAGTAATTATTTGTATACAAAATTTACATTGCGCACCCAGATTTAACACTTGCAGTTTTTTAGGCAATGGATTATCGCTGAACCTACAAATAAAGAAGACAAGCGGGTTGTTAAAATGTAGTTAAAACAATGATTTAAAATGTTTCGGTTAACTTCTTGTTTGCTCTATTGGCAATGTGTTTATATTTTGTATCTTGTTTGTCTTTTTTATTGTTTTTTACTTATTGATTTTTAAAAGTATAAATATTTATATGTTTATTTTCGTGGTTTTATAATTGTGTTTTTGGGGATTGTTTTGTTACTTTTGAGGTTTGTATCGTATAGGGTTAGCTTGATAATTTATTTTCATAAATTCAAGATTAAGTTCTGTTTTTCACCGCAAATACAAACTGTAAAGGGGCTTTACAGATAGCTTCCAAAGTTCAGAGTAGTAGAGTTACTTTTTTTACTTTAATTGATACAATTAGGCGTCTTTCATTCATAAGGTTGTTCATGAAATATTTCTTATTAAATATTGCGTTATTATTTAGCTCATTGGTTTTAGCCGAGGAACCTGTCGATCTTGAAATAAATATGAAAAATACGGGCCTTGCGTATAAACAAGCAGTGCAGGCAACTCAACTTAGTGAATTTAATACTGCGATTGATGAATTTATAAAACTAGTAAAAGTAAGTAAAACAGGTAAGTTTTACAAAAAACCTGAGCAGTCATTGCAGGGCCTTGATAAAGTGATTGCCCAAGCTGAGCTTGCTAAAAAAGCAGCGAACGAGCAGGGGCTAAGTGCGGCAAAAGAACCGTTAAAAAATATAGATAATTTACGTAAAAAATATCATGAGCTACATGAGCCTCCAGGGTTCTTTGAATTACTGTTCGGTTCATAAACCTAAACTATATGTATCTTTAGTCGCTACTTTTAAGCTAATTGCGTTAAAGGTATCTGCAGCAATAAATATAAGGAAACACAATGGAAATTTCAGTTTCAATGTTAGAAGGCCAAAAGCAAAGCGCTAAATTTGGCGACCTAGAAGTAATCAGCGATCAAAGTGTAAACGCTGGTGGCAACGCAGAGCATCCAGAACCGTTTGATTACTTTTTAGTAAGTATGGTTTTATGTGCAGGTTTTTATGCGCGTAAATTTTGTGAGCAGCGTGATATTTCAACGCAAGGTATGACGCTTACTCAAAATAATGAAAATGTAGATGATAACGGTAAAAAGTTATTTTCAATTGAGATTAACCTACCAGACGGTTTTCCTGATAAATATAAAAAGGCGCTTATTGCAGCCGTTAACACCTGTACGGTAAAAAAAGTAATTCAGGCAGTGCCAGAGTTTTCAGTAGTGGTAAAGTAATCCACCCTAAATTAGGTAGCTTTAACAAGCTACCTAAATATGTATAGTGCCCCACGGCTTAACTTATTTTTTTTTCATTCCTTGTACTGCTTTAAAGCGTGGGTTGTTTTTACAAATTACAAATACACGACCTTTGCGTTTTACAATTTGACACCCCGGACGTTGCTTCGCACTTTTTAGGGAACTTAATACTTTCATACCTTTTCCTTTTTAACAGTCGATAAACTTTTAAAACGACGGTTAAACTGTGCAACACGGCCATCTGTAGCAACAGTTTTTTGCTTGCCTGTATAAAATGGATGTGAGTCACTTGATACGTCAATAGGTACATATGGATAAGTATTACCGTCTATTTCTACTGTGCGGCTTGTTTTAATGGTTGAGCCAATAATAAAGTAAGAATCGGCAGCAGTATCGTGAAAAGCAACCACTTGGTAATCAGGATGAATATTTGGTTTCATAATACGCCTCAATAAATGATATGTGATAATGTATCATTTTAATTTAACGTATTTATTCTCCCATTGCAAATTATTTAAATGTTCCTCAAAAAGGCCATAGTTGCTGGCTATTTGCGCAAACAAATCAAAAAATAAGCACTTGAATCAAAAATGCTGGCTATTGGCGTTTAGGCTGTTATAACTATATTTAAGAGTTAAAACGTTAACAAATACGGTTATAAAGTTATTACAGAGGTTATGTATGAGTGACGCAACACAACAACAAGAACAAATTGACCAAGGGGTGATGGAAACCCTAAGAGAGCGCGACCACAGTACCTTGGCGCAACAAGTAAATCCGTTAACCTGCAACCACAATGATATTGTAGAGTTACTAGCAAGGTATATGGCACTAAGCGAGCAAGAAGATGATGAATTGTTTGATACTTGGTTTGATAACCTAACTAAAGAGCAACATACTGTTTTAAAAGTATTTGAAGTTTACCGTGGACAATATGAGCACCAAAATTAAAGTGTTTATTTTTGTAAGTATGCCAAATCCAGTGGTTATTTAAATAAAATTAAATAGCCACTACTACTTTTTAACTAGAAAGTAGCAATGTTGTATCAACCACTACTCCCACCTATTTTCATCATAATTTTTTGCGGATTTAATCTTATCTTTATTTAGGTACGACTTACTGATATTCATAAGTATTTATTGCTATTTTAAGGTAATGTTCTAGTTTTAATAGACAGACTATTTATAATTTAAATAAGTTTATCGGATTATATATTCGAAAATACTCGCTCCCATTTCGTAATTCATAAAACACTTAAAATTAATTGAGCTTTAATGATTCAACCTGAGATCCCAAGTAACGAAGCAGAGCGATTACATGCGTTAAAAACATTAAAAATTCTAGATACGTCGCATGAAGAGCGCTTTGATCGTGTTACTCGTATTGCCAAGCGTATGTTTAATGTTTCTATTTCATTGCTTACTTTGATTGACGAAGACCGCCAATGGTTTAAATCTAGGCAGGGGCTTGATGCGCCTGAGCTTCCTCGCGAAACCTCATTTTGTGGCCATACCATAAATCAAGACGAGCTCTTAATAATCCCAGATACAGTCCAAGATAAAAGGTTTTTTGATAACCCTTTTGTTACAGGCGATCCTAAAGTACGCTTTTATGCTGGCTTTCCTTTAAAATTAAGGCAAGGGGTTATTATAGGCACTTTATGCCTTGCCGATAATAAACCTAGACACCTTAATGATGAAGAAAAACAATTACTAAAAGATTTAGGCACGTTGGTTGAGCAAGAGATTCAATCAATTCAACTAGCCACAATTGACGAGTTAACAAGAATCTCTAACCGGCGTGGCTTTTTGAACCTTGCTGAGCATACGCTAAATATATGTAGGCGAAACAAAGTATCAATGTCGTTTATCTTGTTTGATCTTAATAAGTTTAAACAAATTAATGATGTTTATGGACACCACGAAGGCGATTTTGTATTGAATAAATTTGCGCAAATTATGCTTAGTTCATTTTGTGATTGTGAAGTAATAGGTCGACTTGGCGGAGATGAGTTTGTAGTAATGCTAAGTGATTTAGATGAAACAAAAGCTGAGTTTGTTTTACAAAGGTTTGCGGATGCAATTGCGCATGCCAATAATACCTTAAATAAGCCTTATAAAATCGATTACAGTGTAGGGGTAACACACTTTAAATACGATACAGGTAAATCGGTTGAGGATATGATTCAAGATGCTGATGTTGCAATGTATCAGCAAAAAAAGCAGCAATCACTTTAGTGATCTATTTAGTTTAATTACTGCTTGAACTTCACTTAACTTCCTCATGCTAGTACGAATCTTATAATAGGTAGTTATTGGCTATTGCAGTCATTTTTTGCAGCGGGTGATGCTAAAGACACATTTGGTTGCCAAATCCTGTCCCATATTTTATGAAGATTGTTTAAGTTTGGTCTTTGACTTATTTTTTCAAAGTTACCAATGCTCACCTCTGAATCATTTTTTTGACCCACTACAAAATTAAACACATAGTTGCATTCCATGCCCATACGTAAATCAGAAAGTACAATACTGCTTTGCTGTTGGCGCACCGAATAAAACCCTTTAGTAAACCACTGCAAGCGTTTTATAGCCCATTCATCGCTAATATTATTTAACAATGAAGGCGTTGTTTGATAAGGCGTTAATGTAATATCGCTGGGCGCGTCAAATACTGATGCATAACCTTCGTAGTATTGTCCGTCAGACATCACAACAATACGCCACAGCAAAGTGGTTATCGGGGCAGGCGTACTAATATACGCATTTACTGGTATTTGCCTGTTGTTGAGTGCTGTTTTCACCTTGTCATCAATACTTACTTTTAAAATTAAAGCACAAAATAAATATAGACTACTTAAAACTAAGGCCGCTGAATTTATTCGATAAGCCGTTGCTGCTTGTATTTTGGGTATTAGCGTACATATTACGCCAATTAATAAAGGTAGCGTGTAAGCGGGGTCAATAATAAACACACTAGAAACCGCAAAGGGGTACTCAGTAAAAGGCCAGAGTAGTTGTGTACCGTATACCGTTAGGCTGTCTAATATGGCATGTGTAGATAAACTTAAAAATACTAGCCAAAACCAGCGTACTTTATAAATTTGCATTCCCGCGTGTATTTTTAATATTAGCCATACAATGAGAGGGCTAATTAATAAATGTATTAATAACGAATGACTAAAGCTACGGTGATAAGTAAATGCTTCTACAGAGCCACCATATGGCAAAAATACATCTAAATCAGGGAGTGTGCCTAAAATTGCTCCCCATAAAACGGCTTTTCGACCTATTTTATTGCCTAATACCGCATAACCTACAGCACTGCCTAATGCTATCTGCGTTAAAGAATCCATTTTGATTAATACCTTTAATTACTACTTTTATTATTTATACTTTTTGATTATTAAAAAGCGTCAAAAAATAATGTGAAATATTTGATAAGCACATCAATGCCTAAAATTTATAAACTAAGCCTAGGTTTTATAAAATCTAAAAATGCTGTAATGCGAGACGATACAGCACTATTTTTATAATACACGGCTTGTACAACCTCTCGGTTATTAGGTGAGCTAACTGCACTGGGTAACACTTCAACTAATTTACCTGTTTTTAGGTCATTGCCAATCATAAAGTGAGAAAGTAGCGCCACACCTTGGTTTGCAATACATAGTTGGCGCACTGTTTCGCCGCTGCTTGCGCTAAGCGAAAACGTAAATAAAGCGGGCTTTACTAACGGCCAATTGTTTAATTTAGGGAAGTCACTAAAACCAATTATCTTGTGATTTTGTAAGTCATCTATTTGTGTAATTGCTGCGTTGTTTTTTATATATTCTGGGCTGGCTACAATACGTAACTGGCTGCTGCCAAGTTTACGAACATGTAAATTTGAGTCTTTTAAATCACCAATACGTATGGCTAAATCGGTTTTATGTTCAAGTAAATCAATAATGCTGTCGTGTGAGGTTATATCAAGCGTTATGTGGGGGTATTGCTTGGCAAATTCGCCAATTAAAGGCGTAAGTTGGTGCAATACAAAAGGGCTTGCAGCATCTATTCGCAGCTTGCCACTTGGCGCTTGTTTTAAAAGCTTTATGGCTTCTTCACCGGTATAAAGCGTATTTAACCCTTCGCGCGCATATTTTATAAAAGTATGGCCTTCTTCGGTAAGCTCTAATCGGCGTGTTGTTCTGTTTAGCAAAGTACATTGCAATGTATTTTCAAGGCGTGATACAGCTCGCGACACTTTAGCCACCTGTTGATCAAGCAAATTAGCCGCCCCCGAAAAGCTTCCGCAATCTACTACCGTTATAAACGTTTCTAAATCTTCAGTTTTTGAATGAACAGCCATAAGTATACCAACACCATCTTTGCATTATTAACAAAAGTATTTTGTCACTAATGCTATTTTTTGCAAACGATATTTTAGCCAAACTACATTCTTCAAATATTAATGAGGATATAACTATGCCATTGGCTTTGTGGGCGCTTACCTTAAGCGCATTTGCAATAGGAACAACTGAGTTTGTAATAGTGGGATTAGTACCCACCATTGCAAACGACTTAGGCGTAAGCCTACCTTCAGCAGGTTTGCTTGTAAGTTTATATGCGGTTGGCGTTGCCATTGGTGCGCCGGTGCTAACAGCTTTAACGGGTCGCTGGAATCGTAAAGTGGTACTAATAAGCTTAATGGGCTTATTTGTTTTAGGTAACTTACTTGCATGGCAAGCGCCAAGTTACGAAACATTAATACTTGCGCGCATTTTAACGGGGCTTGCCCATGGTGTGTTTTTTTCAATCGGATCGATGATTGCCACTAGCCTAGTAAGCAAAGACAAAGAAGCCAGTGCAATAGCCATTATGTTTACCGGGCTTACTGTAGCACTCGTAACTGGTGTGCCACTAGGTACATGGATTGGACAACACTTTGGTTGGCGTGCAACGTTTTTAGTTGTGTCGGTATTAGGTTTAATTGCATTAATCGGCAGCTCTATTTTAGTACCAAAAAACTTAAAACAATCAATACCAGCGACGTTTAAAGAGCAACTACAGGTAATCGTAAAACCGCGTTTATTACTGGTGTATTTAATGACGATATTGGGCTATGGCGGCACGTTTACAGCGTTTACTTATTTAGCACCTATTTTAGAGCAACAAACAGGTTTTGCGCCTTCGGCTATTGCCTTAATAATGCTTGTTTACGGTGTATCGGTAGCGATAGGTAATATTTGGGGTGGAAATTTGGCCGACAAACGCGGCCCAATTAGCGCACTGAGCATTATATTCAGCGCTTTGAGTATTATTTTACTGATATTTACTTTTACGATGGAATCAAAAATTGCTGCTGTACTTACTATTTTAGTCTGGGGCGCATTTGCTTTTGGTAATGTGCCAGGCTTGCAACTTTATGTAGTAAAGCAAGCACAAAAGCACACGCCAAATGCGGTAGATGTTGCATCAGGTTTAAACATAGCCGCATTTAATATTGGTATTGCACTTGGCTCAATTATTGGCGGTAGCGTAGTAGAGAACATGACCCTGCAAGATACAGCATGGATAGGCGCCGTTATCTCTGTTTTAGCACTTGGTGTTACACGCTACAGCGGTATGCTTGATAAACGTGAAATTCAGCAAGCATAAAGCCTTAGCAGGGTCTGTTGACCTTTTAGGATTAAATTTGTTCAATCTAGGGAGGATTTAATCACGGAGCGAGGTTTGTAACCTAGTGGGCTAAGTAAAAATCGAGGGACAAAGAGTAAATCCACCCTAGGAAGAACCTACAGGCAGCGCGTATTTGGCATTTATGCTGCGTTATCGCCTATTAATGTGGAACAACCACACTGCATAGGCTCTGCCTTGCCTAAATACCAAATACACTGCTGCAAATGTAATCTCTAAAGATTAACAGACCCTAACCTTGAAACTAAAATTAATGACCTCATACCTGTTATGAGGTCATAGATTTTTAAGTGACAGTCGTAATAAGAAGTAAAAGGTGTATTTCGTAAAACTTTTAAAAGTTTGTATTTCAAAACCGATTATTTTATAAGGATAAACCATGACAAAACGTGTAATAGAAATGCCAGAACTCGGTATGGGAACATTCCGCTTAGAGGGCGACACGGCCTATAACTCAGTAAAAATGGCGCTCGAAGTTGGGTTTCGCCATATTGATACCGCACAAATTTATGGCAACGAAGAGCAAGTAGGCCAAGCTATAAAAGATAGTAATATTCCGCGCAGTGAAATATTCTTAACTACCAAAGTGTGGAATAACAAATTAAATAAAAGCGACTTTATCCCAAGCGTTAAAAAGTCACTTGAAAAGCTACAAGTTGATTCTGTCGACTTACTGCTAATTCATTGGCCATCGCCTGCTAACGACGAGCCAATGAGTGAATACCTCACTGAATTACTAAAAGCGAAGCAGCTTGGTTTGACTAAGCACATTGGTGTATCAAACTTCACCATTGCAAACTTAAATGAAGCAATGCAAACACTCGACTCGCGTGAAATATTTACCAATCAGGTTGAGGTTCACCCATATTTAACTAATACTAAATTACGCGCATTTTGTGCTCAGCACGACATTCATGTAACAGCATACATGCCATTTGTAGTAGGTAAAGTACTAAAAGATCAAACCATTATCGACATTGCTAAAAAGCACGATGCAAGTCCAGCACAAGTTGTTTTAGCATGGGTTAACGCCAGCGGTATGACGACAATTCCATCATCAACTAAGCGCAAAAACTTAGAAGATAACTTTAACGACCATGTTAAATTAGATGATGAAGACATAGCCCGCATAGATGGTCTTGATTGCGGCGATCGCCAAGCAACACCGGACTTTGCGCCGCAGTGGGATCAGTAAACTTACCTCAAACGCAAAGTTAAACTAAATATTTTAAGGTGTAGATTATCTACACCTTAACTTTTAAAAGGAATACACATGTTAACGGTTATAGCGGCACTGTCGTGCAAAAATATTGATGCAGATGTAATGCTTACAGCACTTGAAAACTTACAAAAGTCATCGCGCCAAGAAGTAGGGTGCTTACGTTATGAACTATCGGTAAAAAGTGATGATGAACATACCGATTACGTTGTTAGCGAACAGTGGGCGTCTGACGAGCACTTTGAAGCGCATAAAAACGAGCCACACTTTAAAGCGTTTGGTACGCAAGTTACTGGGCTTTTAACCAATAGTAGTATTGATGTATATAAATCAATTGGTTAAATTCTTTTTATAGTACCTTTTATGGTACATTTTAAAATACTTAGCTAAATTACATGTCATAAAGTAAATACTCAAATAGGTGCTGTTAACTTACATCACCTTTTATTCTTACACTCCAACCTGCCTAAATACTCAACTTCGCCAATATCAATGAAACCTATTAGGACTCTTTTTTGTTAATCCGCATTCGTAGTGCGTCGAAATCAAAAGAGGTTCATAACTTTATTAAAAGTCGTTTTGGTATCACAACCCACTCTAATAAATAGCCTATTTAATTTGTTGTTTACATTAAAGTTCTCTGGTGTAAATTATAGAAATATAATATGGCATTTTAGTCAGCCGTAAATAGTTCGAGTGGTACTCAATATGAGGCTTAAAATAGCAAACTATTTATATATTTTCTGTGTGTTATATTTTTAGAGCTGAGTTAATTAAACTAATAATGGAGACATGGGTATGGAAATTAATAAATCTAATCAATCTATTCTTATTTTTGTAATTCCTTTATTAACTGCGTATTTTGGATCAAAAGTTATATTTCACTTATTTGCTTTTGAGTATCTTGTGTTTACAGATACTTTTGACATTCTAAAGCTACTCATTGATATTAGTGTATTTGGAGTGTTGTTCTATATTAGTTCGCTGGGCGTTGGTTATGTCATCAGAGCTAAAACATAAGTTTTTAATCATTAGCTGGTAAATTGCTAGCTAAAAAATCACAGCCAATAAAGCCTTAACAGCTTTAAACTGTATAATTTATATGGAGATAATAATGAAAAAATTAATCGCAATAGTAGCGTTGTTAGGCTTTGCCTCATTTGCACAAGCTAATGATAGTTTTGTAGTGAATGCTAAATTTTATGATAATAAAAACTTAATTGGTTCACCTGTTTTAGTAGTCAATTCAAATGAAGAGGCGTCAGTTTCAGTTGATAATTCGTATAGTTTTGCTCTTACAGTAACGCCAATTGATGATTCTACTGTTAGTTTAGCAACTGACCTAAAACTAGGTGGAAAACATATGGCTCCCTCTTTAGTTGTTGAACTAGGTAAAGAAGCAAGTATTAATATTGATGGTAAAGAACTGTCAGTTTTAGTAAGAAAATCAAGCAGCTAATAATTTAAAAACTAGGAATATAATTAATGAGAAACTCAAGAAATGAGATAGTAAAATATGGAGTCTCTTTTGGTACGGCCCTAGCAATTGCTATTTCATGGAGTGCTAATGAGTCTGTGTTATGGGCAATTTTGCACGGTTTTTTGTCTTGGTTTTATGTTATTTGGCATGTAATTGCGCGATAAGTATTTTCGCGTGTGCACTCATTGATTATGTATATTTCGGTCAATGTTAATACTCGAGCAATTACCATCTAAAACTATTAAGTTAAAAATATAAAAGGAATAATTAATAATGAAAGGTGCGGGTGGAAGCTCTGGTGGTATTGGTCATTTTTTTATTGGTTTAATTATGATGTGCGGTGGCTTTTATATGCTGCTAAACGCAATTTCGGTGACCTCTAATTTTGGACTAAGTTCTCGCATTTATAGTGTTAATGCTTTAGGTGGCTTTGGCGTTACAGGCGGCATGGTTATGATCCCGTTTATTTTTGGTGTGGGTCTGATTTTTTATAATTCTAAAAATATTTTAGGCTGGGTGCTATCTCTTGGCTCGTTAACCGCACTAATATTTGGTGTTATATCGAGTGTTCGATTTAGTATGCGAACTATGACGTCGTTTGATTTGATCGTTATTATAATTTTAGCGTTTGGCGGTTTAGGACTGTTTTTACGCTCGCTCAAATCTATTGATACTTAAATAATTACCACGCTTTGTTTTAAATACAATTTTAATTATAGGCATTTAACATGATGTTCTAATGCCTAAGCTAATGCATTAATAATGTAATCCTTCCTATTTACTGCTTAACCAGTAACGTATTTTAAAGAGATTTATGTGAACAACTCAATACAGCTAAAACTAATTGCTACTCACTTATTAGCACAAAGAGAAGAAAACCCAGCGCGTTCAAACTTTCCTAAAGAGTTAGTACTAGACTCGACTGACGATGCGATAGAAGTACAACAGTTGATGATTTATTTAAATGATCAAACTGTATATGGCTGGAAGTGTATGCTGCCTTTAGATGATGGCTCAATTATATTAGCGCCTCTTTTACATGCACCTATAAAACAAGCTGATAATTGCCCACTGTATACAACAAACAATAAAGCGCTGATAGAACCAGAAATTGCATTTATTTTACAAAGCGATTTACCTAGTAATAAAACCTATACAAATGAAGACGTAGATACTGCATTTGCCAGCGCCCATTTAGCACTTGAGCTTATTCAAAAAAGGTTTGATGAAGACACTCCAAGCACTCACATTGAAAAACTGGCCGATGGCCTATCCAATCAAGGCGTGTATTTAGGCCCGCAAATAGATAAAGCCAAAGCGTATAACGCAAGTACTGTAAATATTAACGTTAAGCAAACTGAGTTGGAGTTAAACTTGGCAGGTGTGCACCCTGCAGAACTTGCGCAGCTTCCTCTTTATTGGGCGGTTAATTACTTATCAGCAAAGGGAATTAACTTAAAAGCAGGGCAAGTGTTTATAACTGGTTCTTACTGTGGTGTGGTTGAGCTTAATACTAATGAGCAAACATGTATTACATATGAAGATTTAAATACATTTAATGTGACATTTTTATCCCATTAAGCGAAGTACTCATTTTAATGGTCATAATTAAACAACCCACTAATTAGTGGGTTGTTTTTATTTGGCTAAATTTTAATTATTTGATTTTAGAGAGTAGTGCAGGATTTATTACGAGATTTCGTACGCCGTGGGCATGATCTTCATCAAAGGCGTTACTTTCACACCATTTACCAACACTGTTTATATCAACCTTTGCTACTTTTGGTTTAACTGACCATGTTACTTGGAAAGGAGAGCCTGCCTCATTGTAACCAGGGCCAGTGGTAGAGCCGGTATAAATAACTGCTTCACCAGTATTAGTAAGTGCATTCGCTGCTTGGTAATAGCCATTAACCGATGACACGTTACTTATTTGAGCAAAATCAAGTGCGTTAGCATCGTTTACTAATACATATACTTGAGCTTCAACACGTAGTTGCGGATTTTTAATCGAATCACTCAAACAACTACCCAGTGTAGGGCCTGGTTTTACAATTGCTGACGTATGAACGTTATGCACCTCAATGGTATCGCCAACTAATAGCGCGCCGTGATCGCTTGGACAAATTTCAATTTTTGCTGGTTTACTTTCACCTTTAGTTAAAGAGCCTGAATATAAGTAGCCACTTTGAAAACCTTTTCCATTACCATTTCCTGCATATTTGCTAAATTCGCCACCGGCATGTTCAGCATTTTTATGAAAGTGTATATTGCATAAGTTCATATTTGATGAAGTTGGGGCATGAGAGAAAACTGCCGTGTTTTCGCCTTTATAATTATCAATATTGCGTGGAGATTGTGGCCCAAAACCTTTATTAGCGGTGTTTTTAGCAAGCGCTGCACGCTGTATTTTTATTATGTCGTCATTTACTATTTCGTGGTTAGCTTTAGCTGGTGTATTAAAAGATAGGATAGTGATTACAGCAGAAATTACACTTATTTGTGTTTTGATTGTCATTGAGTCAGTGCCTTTAAATTATATTTTGCATAACAATTAAGTTAACAGATCTTGCTTTTCGTCAAATAATCCTAAAATAATTAAACTAACGCAAAATTATTTAATAGATAAATCGTATTTTAAAATAAGTGCATCTATATAGCGGGTGCGTAATGTATGTTGTTTTTCATGATCGGCGCCATGCCCTAACGCTTTGTTTAAAAGCTTTATGGCGGGGTGTAATAGCGCTCTTTCTTCTTGGTTTAAACTCGCTTTACTGCGCAGTTCTGTAATGTCGTCAACTAATAGCCTGCCAATGTCTACCGAGACTATTTCGTCTATTAATCCATTTTGAGTAAGTACGCCATATTTACTGCATAAAAACTGTTGCCAAACTTGCTGTAAGTGCTCGTCTATTTCACAGCCAAATAGCTCTTCGCTAAACGTAAATCCTTGCTGAGCGAGTTTAGTTAGGCTTGCAGTATATTGCTGCGCAAAATAATTAAAAGCATGGCTTGATGATTCTATTTTTTGTTTTAAAAGACCTTGCCCCCAATTAACACAGCCGCGCGGATAATAGTCGTCATATTCTTCGCATTCATACAAACCCGAATATGAGCTGCAGCTAAGTTGACTTTTAATACAGTAACTTGGTTTGGGGAACACACTTCGCTCTTGCCAAGCTAAAAGTGTATCTGCATCTATGTTTAATGCTTGGCACAGTTCATCGGTGTTATAAAAATGAGTTGCTAAGTAGTCAGATAAACGCATAAAGCCTCTGGTATCGTTAAAATAAAATACTGTTTATATATACAGTTGTTCATTTTGTATTACCAAACTCAATAACACAAGCGATTTTATAATTAAATGTGCGCTTATACCTCCAAAAATACCGGCAAGTATGTTACAAATAGCGCAAGTTTTATAAATAATGAATTTTTATGCGCACCCTAAACCAAATTAAACAAGCAAGCCTTATTACAGCTATTAAAACGCCATACTTAGCAAACGGTGAAATTGATCTCGCAAAGTACGATGAACTCGTTGAAATACAAATTGCAGCGGGCGTTGATGGCATTGTAGTTGGTGGCACAACAGGCGAAGGCCAGTTAATGAACTGGGAAGAGCATTTAATGCTTATAGCGCACAGTGCAAACAAGTATGGTGACAAACTGGTTATTGTTGGTAATACCGGTAGTAACAACACCCGTGAAGCGATTAAAGCAACTAAATATGGCTTTGCCAGCGGTATGGATGCAGCACTGCAAATTAATCCATATTATGGACGTACGTCAATCGCGGGTGTTAAAGAGCACTTTAAACGAGTACTTGATATTGGACCTGCCTTTATTTACAACGTAGCCGGTCGCACAGGCCAAGACCTAACACCTGATATTATTGAACCATTAGCACAGCACTCGAACCTAATTGGTATTAAAGAATGTGGCGGCAATGAGCGCATTGCACGCTATGAGCAGCAAGGCATTGCGTGTTGGTCGGGTAACGACGATGAAGCACACGACGCTCGTCATGTACACAAAGCTCACGGTGTTATTTCGGTTACTTCTAACCTTATTCCTGGGTTGTTTCGCCAATTAATGGATACTAAAAATGATGAGTTAAATACGTCATTACAACCATTAATGAGCTGGTTGTTCTGTGAGCCAAACCCTATTGCTATTAATACTGCGATGATGATGACAGGTGCAGTAAATCCAGTATTTAGATTACCGTATTTACCGCTTAGTGATGAGCAACAAAAAGTAGGTTTGCCATTAATAAATGAGCTTAACGAACGTGAAGTTGTCGGTGGTAAAGCACAGTTATTAAAACAAAATGAGGTATTAACGCTTTCTTGAGTTGATAATCAATATTTTAATGACTTAACAAACTAATTTTTAGCTTTTAATCCAGTTTAAAGCTAACTGTTGACTCGTTTTTGCTGTATAATTTGCGACCCTTGATAATGTGGCCGTAGGTTATACAGCATGAATTTTAAATCTTTTAGTTTCGCTCCTGAAATCATCCAGGCGTTGGACGAACTTAACTATCACACTCTTACGCCCATTCAGCGCGCAGCAATCCCTGCTGTTCGTAAAGGTAAAGACGTTTTAGCCAGTGCACAAACTGGTACCGGCAAAACTGCCGCGTTTGCTTTACCTATCATCCAAAAATTGGTTGAGTCTGAACTCAGCACAACGAATGCACCTCATGCGTTAGTACTTGCTCCAACGCGTGAACTTGCAGAACAAATTGCAAATAATTTTAGAGATTTTGCAAAGCATACATCACTTAAAGTCGTTAGTTTATTCGGTGGTGTTAGTACCGCCGGCCAAGCAAACGCTTTAAAAGAAGGTGTGGATATTGTTGTTGCAACACCAGGTCGTTTATTTGATCATATTCGCTTAGGTAACTTGAGCCTTGCAAGTGTTAAGCACCTTGTTCTTGATGAAGCCGACCGTATGCTTGATATGGGCTTTATTGAAGATATGCAAAATGTCATTAAAAGCTGTGCAGAAGAGCGCCAGATTTTACTTTTCTCAGCTACATTCCCTGCAGCAATTAAACAATTTGCATCTAAAGTATTAAAACAAGCTGAAATAGTGCGTGTTGATCAAACTAACAGTACAGCAAGCACCGTTGAGCATGTTGTTTACCCTGTTGAAGAACGTCGTAAGCAAGAGCTACTTTCTGAATTGATTGGTAAGAAAAACTGGCAACAAGTGCTTGTCTTCGTAAACATGAAAGAAACAGCTGATGAGCTTGTTAAAGAGCTTAATCTTGATGGTATTCCGGCAGGCGTTTGCCACGGTGATAAATCTCAAGGTAACCGTCGTCGTGCTTTACGTGAATTTAAAGAAGGCAAGGTACGCGTATTAGTGGCTACAGAAGTCGCTGCTCGTGGTATTGATATTGATGGCTTACCTCGTGTAATTAATATTGATTTACCTTGGCTTGCAGAAGATTACGTTCACCGTATTGGCCGTACAGGTCGTGCTGGTCGCCAAGGTCAAGCAATCTCATTTGTTAGCCGCGAAGAAGAAAACACTTTGTTTGAAATTGAAACGTTAATCGGTCAAAAAATCAAACGTGTATATTTAGAAGGTTACGAAGTAAGTAACCGTGAAGTACTAATTGATAAAATTGGTAAAAAACCAGCGCATTTACGCCGTACACGTTCTAACAAGTTATCAGGACAAGCAACCGGTGAAGCGAGAGCAGTAAATCGCTCACGTATTTCAAGCGTTCGTAAAAGCTTAAAAGGCGAAAAACTGTCACTTAAAAAGTCATAGTTAACGCCGTTTAGTTTAAAAAACCTGAGTTTACTCAGGTTTTTTTGTGCCTGGTGATAACACCTCATCAATAATATTTGCGTATAAATAAGCCGCTTGCTCGCCCTCTTTATTTGCTATTATGGACAAACCAACCGGTAAACCACTTACTTTTCCGACAGGCAGAGTTATGTGCGTTGTGCCTGCAATAGCAGATAACGAACTACTACTGCCATTAAAATTATCACCATTAACTAAGTCTGTTTTCCAGGCGGGTGATACTGTAGGCGCTATAACAATATCAAGCTTGTTGTTTTTATATACATTAACAATGGCTGTCGTTGCTAAAGTGCGATAGCGTTCTTTAGTCTCTTGGTATTTTTGTTTGTTTGTTAAATCAATAGCCTGCGATTGAACTAGTATATCTTGCTCAAAGTGGGGCATTTCTGTATTTTTATTTTGAATATTAAAATTAATAAGTGCTTTTAGGCTTTTAACAGCTACTTGTGCGGGAGTGCTTGCGAGGTAGTGATTAATTTCGGCTTTAAAGTCGTAAAGTAAAATATAGTATTCATCAACAAATAGCGTATCTAAGTTATCAGTAATATCTACATTAATAACAGTGTGCCCAGCCTGTTTTAATGCTTGTAACTGCTTGGCATAAAGGCGCTGCGTTTCAATTGTAAATTTATCGCTAGGTAGCGCACCGATAATAAGTGAAGATTTTGATTTTAGATTACCTTCTTTTAATTCAAACCCTGTAGTTGTTGCATCAAGGGAGTCCTCACCTTGCAAAACTGATAAAACCAGCAGTGCATCTTTAAGTGAATGCGCCATCGGCCCTACTGAATCTTGGCTACTTGAAAGAGGTATAACGCCTGAGCGTGATACTTGGCCCATACTCGGTTTTATTGCATAAACTCCATTTACTGAGGCAGGGCACGTAATTGAACCGTCTGTTTCAGTCCCTAATGCTATGGGCGCAAAGTTAAGTGCGACTGCCACAGCAGAGCCTGCACTAGAACCACATGGATTACGTGTTACATCGTGCGCATTATGTGTTTGTCCGCCTACGGCACTCCAGCCTGACGATGAATAGGATGAACGAAAATTTGCCCATTCACTTAAATTAGCTTTGCCTAAAATTATAGCGCCCGCATTACGTAGTTGTTTAACAACAAAAGCATCATTATCAGTAACGTTATTTTTAAGTGCTAAAGAGCCAGCCGTTGTGGGAAGTGTGCCCTTCGTTTCTATATTATCTTTAAGAAGTACAGGTATTCCGTGTAATGGACCTGCCCAAGTGCCTTTGGCGGCAAGTTCATCTAACGTTTTAGCTTGAGCAATAGCTGTAGGCTCTAAACTAATAACTGCATTGTATTGTGGGTTAAGTTTATTAATTCGGTCTATATAATTTTGGGTGAGTTGCTGTGCATTAATAGAATTATTTTTATATGCACTGTGGATTTCATCGATGGTTTTTAGCTCTTGTGCTTTAGCGTTAAAAATTGCTAATACACTAAGCAACGAAAAGGTAAATGTTTTTATCATTGTTGAGGTGCTTGAGGTGTTATTATTTTCTATATATTTAGCACAAAAAAACCTCACAAAGTGAGGCTTTTCGATAAACAGCTTAAAAAAGAGGTTTAAGCGTTTTCTAACATAGACAGTGCGACTGCTTCAGCTGCTTTAATTCCATCAATACCCGCTGATAAAATACCGCCAGCGTAACCTGCACCTTCACCTGCAGGGTAAAGCCCTTTGGTGTTAATACTTTGGAATGTTTTATCGCGCTTAATACTAATAGGCGACGAAGTACGCGTTTCAACACCGGTTAATAAGCCGTCGTTAGTTGAAAAACCACGAATTTGTTTATTAAACGCAGGTATCGCTTCGCGAAGAGCATCAATTGCAAATTGTGGTAACACTTTACTCAAATCAGTTAACTTAATACCAGGTGTGTAAGAGGGTTGTACTTCACCTAAGTCTGCAGATGATTTACCTTTTAAGAAATCTCCAATTAACTGTGCTGGTGCATCGTAGTTGCTACCACCAAGCTCATACGCTTGCTCTTCAAGTTTGCGTTGTAAGTCTATTCCAGCAAGTGGATTACCAGGGAAGTCTTGCTCTGGTGATATACCTACCACAATAGCGCTGTTAGCGTTGCGCTCACTTCGTGAATATTGGCTCATACCATTGGTAACAACGCGACCTTCTTCAGAGGTTGCAGCGACTACTGTGCCACCTGGGCACATACAAAAGCTGTAAACTGTACGGCCATTGTCACAGTGATGAACAAGTTTATAATCGGCAGAGCCTAAAATTGGGTTTCCTGCATTTGTGCCAAAACGACATTCATCGATCATTGATTGTTTATGTTCGATTCTAAAACCGACTGAGAATGGCTTTGCTTCAACATAAATCCCTTTTTTGTGGATCATATCAAACGTGTCACGTGCGCTATGGCCAACGGCTAATACAACATGTCGAGTGTTTAGTTGCTCGCCATTTGAAAGCGTTAAACCTGTTACTTGCCCGTCGTCTAAATGAATATCGTCAACACGTGTGCTAAAGCGAATTTCGCCGCCAAGCTCTATTATACGAGCGCGCATTTTTTCAATCATGGTGACAAGTTTAAACGTACCAATGTGTGGCTTACTTACGTATAAAATTTCATCGGGTGCGCCTGCTTCTACAAATTCAGTAATGACTTTTCGGCCATAATGCTTTGGATCTTTTACTTGGCTGTATAACTTACCGTCTGAGAATGTACCTGCGCCACCTTCACCAAATTGTACATTTGATTCTGTATTAAGTGTGCGTTTACGCCAAAAGCCAAACGTGTCTTTTGTACGTTCACGTACTTCTTTACCGCGCTCTAATATAATGGGTTTAAAGCCCATTTGAGCAAGTAATAAGCCCGCAAATAAACCACAAGGACCAAAACCAATCACGACAGGGCGCTCTTTGATATTATTGTTAGCTTGGGCTACAAATTTATAACTTGTGTCTGGTGCTACTTTTACATGTTGGTCTTTTTCAAATGCTGCGAGTAGCTCGGCTTCGTTATCAACTTCTATATCGAGTGTATAAATAAGTAAAATAGCTGATTTTTTACGTGCATCATAACCACGTTTAAACACATTAAAACTGTGCAATTGTTCAGGTTGGATTTTGAGTTTATTTACAATTGCTTGACCAATTGCGTCTTCGTCATGATCAAGTGGCAGCTTTATTTCGGTTAAACGTATCATTTATATCTCTTTTAGGTGTCATAGCGGGGTATTATTACCGCTCACAATAAGGGGATGCAGGGCACAACGAGTGTGCAAACATTAGGCGCGCATTTTACGTTAAAATAGCCTGATATGGCACTTATTTATTGTATTTTTGGAGTGGATGGGTATGATCCACAACTGTTGTTCAAAATCTTAGGTATTAAAATAGTATGGCGTTTGTTGTCACCGAAAATTGTATAAAATGTAAGTACACCGATTGCGTATCAGTGTGCCCAGCAGATGCATTTTTTGAAGGCCCTAATTTTTTAGCAATTAGCCCGATTGATTGTATCGATTGTGGTTTATGTGTCCCTGAGTGTTCAGCTGATGCGATATACCAAGAAGATGAGCTACCAGAGTCTCAAAAAGAGTTTACTGAATTAAATGCTGAACTTGCACTGGTCTGGCCGCGCATTACAGAGGTTAAACCTGCTCCAGAGGACGCTGATGTATGGAATGGCATAGACGATAAGCTTAAACTACTCGAAACGTAATGTATAACAATTAGTTACTCCTTTATCATTAAATAGTTAATTTTTCATTTCAAAGTATTAACAAATGTACCTGGATAAATTACAATCCTCAGCTTAAGTTGCTCCTTATGAGTAATTACAGTCTAAATGGATGTTTATGCAGTACTTTATAACTATAATAAAAAAGTTTACCTTCCTATTTTTAAGTTTTGCTTTATTACTTTCAAGCCTTGATGTAGCGGCTAAAAAACAGCAAGTATCCTTATCCCGTATTGATTCAAATATCACCGTTGATGGTGTTATGGATGAGGCGCACTGGCAAAATGCAACACGTGTATCTTTACTCTACCAAGATGAGCCTAACGAAAAAGGCACTCCTCCTGTAAAAACTGATGCCTTTATTTACGAAGATGGCACTAACTTATATGTTGGTTTTATTGCTGAGGATCCTAACCCTGAGCAAATTCGTGCATCACTTCGTGACCGCGATACGCTATGGGAAGACGACGTAGTTATTCTTGTTATTGATACATTTAATGATGAACGCAGTGGTTATGAATTCCATGTGAACCCGCTGGGCGCGCAAGGCGATATACGAATGACCGACACCGATGGGTGGAGTTCTGATACCTCATGGAATGCTATTTGGGATAGCGCAGGACAAATTAACGACAAAGGTTATGTTGTTGAAATGCGTATTCCTTTTAAAGCACTGCGTTTTCCTGAAAATAAAAATGAGCTAACGTGGGGTTTTTCTGTAATGAGAAACTACCAACGTGATGTGCTATATCAGCTATCAAATATGGGGTTTGATAGAAATGTGAAATGCAGCCTTTGCCAGTTTGATAAGTTAGTTGGATTTAGTGACATTGAATCAAGTAAAAATATCCAATTAACACCTACATTAACCACACTGCGTAACGATAATAAATCTGCGTTGCCAGGTGATTGGGATAAGGGTGATATAGATACTGAAGTGGGTTTAGATTTACGCTGGGGTTTAACAAAAGATGCTGTTTTAAACGCGACAATTAATCCTGATTTTTCGCAAGTAGAAACTGACTCTTTAGAGCTTGATGTAAATACAACCTTCTCAATTTATTACGCTGAAAAACGTCCTTTCTTTTTAGATGGTGCTTCTTACTTTAAAAGTAGCTTATTTGAGCTTTTATATACACGTACAATTGCAGAGCCTACTTTAGGTGCAAAGCTGACGGGTAAAACGGGCGATCATAGTTATGCGCTAATGCTAGCTGATGACGACAATAGTAATATTTTACTGCCAACGAATCAGGGCTCTGGCTTTGCAAGCTTAAACGAAAAAACGAATGCAGCCGCAGGGCGTTATCAATATGACTTAGGTCAGCAAGGTACTATTGGTATTTCAAGCACGCACAGAGAAAGTGATGACTATCACAACACTGTATTATCAGTGGATGGTAGCTACTGGTTTAATCAATCGGATACTCTTTTGTATCAAGTATCATCTGCTGATACTCGTAACTCTGAATTTTTAATTCAAAATTATAATCTATCCGAAACTCAATCAGATGAAGCTTATGCTCTAGAATTTACCCGCGATAAACGTGATTACAAATTATTTGCATCTTATGAAAATATTGGGCAGGACTACCGCACTGATTTAGGTTATCAAGCTAAAGTCGATTATGAAAAAGTAGGCTTTGGTGGCGGACAAACATGGTACAGAGATGAGTCTGATTTACTTACCTCATGGTCATACGAAGCTGACTGGGATAAAACGTGGGCGCAAAATGGCGATTTACTTGAAGAAGAATACGAAGGCTTTTTGAGTTTTAAAGGCCAAAAACAATCTATTTTTGAAATTGGTTTAGTACACCGTTATGAAAATTATAATGACAATTTTTATAATCAAAATATTGGTTTTATTTATACGGGCTTTAAACCCACTAAAGATTTAAAGTTATCATTATATGTTGAATACGCTAGCCGCATTGATTATGCAAATGAGCAATTAGGTGATGCGTTTGACACCCAAACCCAAATGGTGTGGGACATTAACGACCATTGGCAGCTCGATGTAAAACATAACTACAGCCAATTAGATAACCCACAAGGGGAGCGTGTATTTACAGCTAACTTAGTTGATTTTAGGCTTCATTATAAATTTAGTATGCGTTCAATTCTTAAGCTTATTTTACAATTTGAAGATATTGATAGAGACGAAAATGCCTACTTTTATCAAGTTAGCCAAATTAACAAAGACTATGGTAGTCAGCTTGTTTACTCATATAAAATTAATGCGCAAACACTGTTTTATTTGGGTTACTCAGATAGAGGTTACCAAGATGATTCACTTAAAAATATTGAGCGGGATCAACGTACCTTATTTACAAAAGTTAGCTATGCGTGGCAGCTTTAAATATTAATAATAACTTTATTAGCGATAATTCCTACTATTTTGAGTAGCAATGCATAATGCGCAAGAATAATTTTTAAATGATGTACGACAGCGGAGCAAATGCGATAAAGGTTGAGTAAATATAAGTACTTAAAGCTGTAGTGGTGAGGCATAGATTAATGCGGCAAAAAAAACGACAAAGCTTATATACCGAATGTATTAAATTTTAAACAATTGAAACGTTTTTGTTTATTTTTATTAATCCCACCTATACTATATGTAGATATAGTTAGTTAATCCATTATCGTTACAATTTTTTGTTATTCTAATGGCTTAGGATTATATCAATGCTTGCGTAGTACTAAATGCAAGCGATATAATCCGTTTTTGGTAGTAGGTTTGATAGGAGAAGCAAAATAGATGGATTTTTTTTATGAATAAACTTAAGCCGCTCGGTTTTATTTTCCTAATCATAGTTCTATTTTGTTTCTGCATAAACATAGAGTTAACGAATCAGATCAACCGTATAAATCTATTTCAGACTAATATTGATATACGAAGTTTCGAGATCACGAATACCTCCCTTGATATGGCTCCTTGGTATAATCCCATTTTAAATGGCCATTATATAATTGAGCAGCCAACAGCTGATTTTTTACTTATTAAAACCACTGATACCCAATTTGTAGCCGCTGATTCTAATAAGTTAATCATGATGACGCTCGCATCACCCATGAACTTTTTATTTTTATGTATATTGATATTTGGCTCAGGTATCTACTTACGTAGAGAACGTAGAAAACGTCATTATAAAAATCAAATAGCGGAACTCAACCGCCAAGCCAATAGCTTACTTACTGCATTTAATTTACAAGTTAAACCGGCAGAGAACCCTTTAGGTGTAAGCAGCTTAAGCCAATCTATAAATAGCTTAAATTCACACGTAGTTAATTATGTAAAACAAACTCAAACAAGTATTTGTCAAGACAAACTGACGCTGTTAATTGACCGCCATGCATATATTGAACACATAGACAGACAAATAAATCATGCTAATCAGGAAGATCTCAAGTGTGCGCTTCTATTTATCGACTTGGATGGCTTTAAACAAGTAAATGATTCGTTTGGCCACAGTTTTGGTGATGAAATATTAGTTCAAGTTGCCAGTCGACTTGCAAATGTTTTACGTCATCATAAGTTAAGTAATATTAATAGCGCTAATCAATTAGAGCAAAATTTATCAAGATTAGGAGGAGACGAATTCTCCATATTTATAGAACTACTTGATGATAGCGACAGAGTTGTTGACATAGCGAAGCACGTGCTAAGTGAGCTTGAAAAAGACTTTGTGCTTGGCAATAAAATAGTAAAAATTAGTGCCAGTATTGGTATTGCTGCTTACCCAGAAAGCGCGTCAACCCCACAAGCACTTTTACAACTAGCTGATGTTGCTATGTACAGAGCTAAGAGTGATGGTAAGGGAATATTTAAAGTTTACTCGCCAGAGATGGGTAACAAAATGCGCCGCTACCATTATTTACTCGAAGAATTGCGTTTAGCGCTAGCGTGTAAAGATTTTTACTTATCTTTTCAACCAATTGTGCATGTTGAAGATTGTATGATTGATTATTTTGAAGCGCTTACACGCTGGGACCACCCTGTTGAGGGTATGATCCCACCTTCAGAATTTATTCCAATAGCAGAAGAGTCGAATTTAATATTAGAGCTTGGCGATTGGATTATGCTTGAATCCTGTCGGCAAATGGCCGCATGGCATAATGCAGGTATGCGCAAAGTAAAAATATCAGTTAACGTTTCGGGCATTCAGTTAAAGCACCGTGATATTTATGATTGGATAATGAAGAAGCTAAAAAAAACCGGCTTACCGGCGACGTCTTTAATGCTAGAAATTACCGAATCAACATTTATTCAAGCCAGTCCTAGAATAATTAAAGAGCTAAGTAGATTAAGAGAAGAAGGCATCACTATTGCAATTGATGACTTTGGTACAGGTTTTAGCTCGTTGAGTACATTAGCGGATTTACCAATTGATGTTATTAAAATTGATCGCTCGTTTATAGCTCAAGCCAATAAAAGCCAAAAATATAACGATATATTAAATACAATTAGTGAGCTTGGGCAAAAGCTGGGCCTTAAAATTGTAGCTGAAGGCGTTGAAGAAATAGGGCAGTTTGAGCTTGTTAAAAAAATGGGTGTGAGTTCAGTTCAGGGATATTTAGTGAGCCGTCCTGAGTCATCAGTTAATGTAGGCAATAAAGTATTACGTAATAACACCAGCAATCTTTCTGCATCAGGTACAAGTGCGTGGGATATTGTTAGTTAGTTAGTTAGTTAGTTAGTTAGTTAGTTAGTTAGTTAGTTATTTTATAAATAAAAATGCCACTCTAAATAGAGTGGCATTTTTTGTTTAATCAGTAATTATTGTATTAAAGATCAAATGTGCGTGAAACAGCTAGTACAATACGTTCATCAGCATAATCGTAATCTAAGCTAGTGTTTTCAGCAGCCACTTCAATACCAAAACCTTCGTAGCTTGTTTGATAAGCTAGGCGGTAGTGCTTGTACGATTTTTTCTGGTTTGTATCCCAAGCCCACTTTTCACCATCAAGTGAGTTTGAAATATCAAAACTTGCACGTAGTGCGTGATTTGGAGCTAGTTCATAAGTGTGAGCAACCATTGAAATTACATGACCCGCACCTGTTCCAAAGTAATCCCAGCTATACCAAAAGTTAAGCTCAGTTTGGCCGTATTCACTTGCATAACCAAACTTAGTGTAAGCTTCAGCGTAGTTACCGTCACTGTTATTACCTTGATAAGTGTAATAAGCGATACCGTAATCAACGCTAAATTGCTCATCAAGTTGTACATATTTACCTAAGTAAGCATCAAGCTCAAAATCAGTGTCGTCACCAAAATCTACGTTTGAGGCCCAAACACCAGCGTAAACACCACTATCAAAGGCATAATCTAAGCTGCCTTGAATTGCAGGGTCGCTATCGGTCTGTGTTACACCATTAAAAGTGTAGTCAGACGCTGCAGTGATTGTTGTTGACCAATCAGCTGCTGCAGTTGTTGATAAAAGTGCAAATGGTAGTGCTACTACAAGTTGTTTTAGTTTGTTATTCATTATTAATCCCTAGTGTACTGTGTCTATTTTTGTGTAATCAATTGCGTTTGCTTTTGGTGAGCTATCTATATTCGTTACTGTTTTAAATTTACTGTAACCAATAAAAGCTGCACAGATAAAGAACAAGCCAATAACTAATGCGCCTACCCACTGAATTTGTAAAAATTCTAATTTAAACAATAGTGTAAGTAATGATAGAGCAACAACATTTCCGATTATGTATTTCATTTTGCCAAAACGCTTTACGGTAAAGTTTAGGTTATCTGTATATAAACGCACTAACGAATCAAGTGAGTTAATTACAAATACAATACCTACAAATACCATAGCGAAGTTTTTAATACCTTGAGTTGGGATGCCCGCTTCATGGTAGTGATAAAGTACGCTAAACCAAATCGCAATAGGAATAGAAGGGAAAATCAACATTGCACCTAATACTTGGTATGTTTTAAGTCCACCAACAAAGCGTGATGTAAATTGACCAATCATTATACTCCATGCAAACCACCAGAATAAGTAAAACTCATGGTAATCATTAAGCGGTAAAACAAATTCATTAATGTTTGCAAAGTAAGTACCAATAGAACCTAAGTTATCTGTAAATGCTGACATTTGACTATCACCAATCACAAATGCGCCAGCCCACATAAAGGCGATTAAAGCTAAGAATAACCACGTAGTAGAAATACTCAAAATACGTACATATTTAATATCAGTACTTGAATACACAGCAAAACAGATAGCCGCGAATACAATTAAATAAAACTCAGAAACTATACTTGTTCCATCACCTAATTCGGGTAAATACCATGGTAGGTTTGTAAGCAGTAAATAAGCGGTAAATGCACATGTACCAATAATTACAACGTTATTGATAAATTTAACCCAAGGAATTTCGAAAAATTTCACTTTAGGTTCTATTACACAGAAATAAAAGCACGTAAGAAAGTAAAATCCCCAGATCAAAAATCCCCAGTAGCCAAACTCAATAGCCAGTGGATTTGCAAACGCGTATTCTGGGCTTGCTTTTATGTCTGCATAACCTGCAAACTCAGTTAAAGGAAACATAATAAGGCCAACATCAAGGCCAGAAGTAAATAGTATTGCTATAAACGTAAAGGTTCGAACTGGTGTTACACCTACTACGCGAACATTACCCCATTTAATTAAAATAGTGATAATAGCAAGTAAGGTAAAAATGATGCCTGCATTAAGCCAAATAGTCATTGTTACCCTCCAATAATGAATAAAAATAATTCATAAGCACTCCGTATTTTATTGTTTTATTCTCGCATTAACACAACGTAACCTATTTACATCGTGTGCCACTGCAAGGCACGCAATGGTTTAGCCCGACGAGGCTAAACCTGAGCATGAGGCTAAAGTTAGATCTCCGAACTACGTTGTGTTTCTTGCCAATTTGTTGTTATGGCAACATTCACATCCGATTTCTGTAATGGTTCTTTACCTAAAATTATGTCAGCTGCTTTTTCGGCAACCATAATAGTAGGCGCATTCAAGTTTCCGTTAGGAACTGTTGGGAATATAGATGAGTCAACAACACGTAGTCCTTCAATACCATGTACTTGCGTATTTGAATTAACAACGGCCATATCATCTTCACCCATTTTGCATGAGCAAGAAGGGTGGTAGGCACTTTCTACGGCTTGGCGTACAAAGGCATCTATTTCTTCATCTGTTTGAATATGTTTACCTGGTTGAATTTCTTCATCGCGGTATTCATCAAAGGCACTTTGTTCGATTATGTCGCGTGTTAAGCGAACGCACGCTCTAAAGCCTTCAATATCGTCTTGGTGTTCAAGGTAATTAAATAAAATGGTTGGTGGTTGCTCAGGGTTCGCAGAAGCAATAGTGACACTACCGCGACTTTTTGGTTTGTTATGACCAACATGTACCTGAAAACCATGACCTGCAAATGCACTTCTACCATCGTAACGCATAGCCGCTGGTAAAAAGTGATATTGAATATCTGGCCATTCAACACCTGGTTTTGAGCGAATAAACGCACACGATTCAAAATGATTCGTTGCACCCAAACCCGAACGCGTTAATAACCAGCGCGCACCAATCAACCCTTTTGAAACAATGCCTAGTTTGCCGTTAAGCGTGATAGGTTGCTTACACTTGTATTGAAAGTAAAACTCAAGATGATCTTGTAAGTTTTGACCTACACCTGGTAGATGATGCTGTACTTCAACGCCTGCTTTTTTAAGCGCTTGAGTATCACCAATACCAGAGAGTTGTAAAATATGTGGAGAGCCGATTGGGCCTGCACTTAATATTACGTCTTTTGCAGCATGTGCAGTTTTAACGTCGCCATTTACTTTGTATTCAATGCCTGTGGCTTTTTTACCATCTAAAATCACGCGCTGTGCTAGTGCACCTGTAATAATCGTTAAATTACTACGCGATTTAACAGGGTCTAAATACTCACGCGAAGCAGAGCTGCGCACGCCGTCTTTTACGGTCATGTGCATTGGGCCAAAACCCTCTTGCTGCGATGCATTATAATCATCTGTAGACGCGTAACCGGCTTGTACACCTGCTTTGATAAAGGTGCGGTAAAGCGGGTTTTTCATTTCGTTGCCGTTATTAACGCCAAGCGGGCCTTTGCCACCACGGTAAGTATTTTCACCAAGGTAAAAGCTTTCTGCTTTTTGAAAATACGGTAAACACGATTGGTAATCCCAGCCGTTTGCACCGTGTTGCTGCCATTCGTCAAAATCTTTTGCGTGGCCACGTACGTATACCATGCCGTTGATAGATGACGAGCCGCCTAATACTTTGCCTCGAGGACAATGCATTTCACGGTTATCTAAATGAGGCTCAGGCTGCGTATGAAACTGCCATGCGTATTTGTCACTATTCATAGGAATAGATAACGCGGTTGGCATTTTTATAAAAATACTTTTATCGCTACCGCCAGTTTCAAGTAGTAATACGCGGTTACTTGAATCTTCAGATAAGCGGTTTGCTAAAACACAACCCGCCGAACCCGCGCCAACAATAATATAGTCGTAATGATTACTCATAGTAGGGCGCCTTAAAATGGGCTTTCTATGTCGGCCATACCAACATAAATAGACTTAGTTTGCGTGTATTGATCAAGAGTTTGTATACCATTTTCACGGCCAATACCCGATTGCTTATAACCGCCAACTGGCATTTCAGCAGGTGAGTTACCGTATGCATTAATCCAACAAATACCGGCTTGTAACTTATGAATAACGCGGTGCGCACGTTTAATATCGCTAGTAAATACGCCTGCAGCTAAGCCTAGGTGAGTCCCGTTAGCGCGTGCAATAACATCGTCTTCGTCGTCAAAAACAAGCACGCTCATTACAGGGCCAAATATTTCTTCTTTAACGATTGTCATATCGTCGTTGCAATCAATGAACACAGTCGGTGCTACAAAATAGCCATTAGGTGCAGATTCAGGTGAAAGCGTTGTACCACCAGTTAATAGCGTTGCACCTTCTTCGATGCCTTTATTAACGTAGCTCATCACTAGTTCTTGGTGCTTTTTAGAGATAAGTGCGCCAAAATTTGTATTTAAATCTTGTGGGTCGCCAGCAATAATGTTTTTCTCAGTGCGCGCTTTAAGCTCATCAATAAACTGCTGATATACATTTTTATGAACGTAAATACGTGTACAGTTAGTACAAATTTCGCCTTGCGTATAAAAGTTACCTAACATAGCAGCGCTAACCGCTTGCTCTATGTTGGCATCATCAAATACTAATAGTGGAGATTTACCACCAAGTTCCATCGTGACATCTTTTAACGTACCGGCAGCACTCGCTACTACTTTTTTACCTGTGCCTACTTCACCCGTAAACGATACTTTATCAATATCGCTATGCTGCGTTAGCCACTGGCCTACATCGCCTGCGCCTTGAACAACATTAAACACACCTGCAGGTACACCAGCTTCAACAAATACTTCTGCAAGTTTAATAGCGCCAAGTGGTGTTTCTTCAGATGGTTTAAATATAAATGCATTACCAGCAGCAAGGGCAGGGCCCGACTTCCAACATGCAATTTGTAGTGGGTAGTTCCATGCACCTATACCCGCACAGATACCTAATGGCTCTTTACGTGTGTAGTAAAAGTCATCACCAACCATTTGTTGTTGGCCTACTTGTGCTGGCGCAAGGCCTGCAAAGTATTCAATTACATCAGCGCCGGTTTCAATATCAACACAATTTGCTTCTTGCATTGGTTTGCCGGTGTCGAGTACTTCTACAAGTGCCAGCTCATCATTGCGCTCGCGTAAAATAGCCACTGCTTTTAATAAAATACGACTACGTTCAATAGGTGTCATTGCTGACCACTGTGCAAAACCTTGCTTTGCACTGGCAATGGCTGCGTTTTGAATAAATTCGTCGGCAATTTCTACTGCGTAAATAACCTCACCCGTTGCTGGGTTTGTTACATCAAATGTTTTGCCGCTCTGGTTTGCAAGAAAATGGCCGTTAATAAAATTTTGATAGACAGGTGTAGTCACGCTAGGCTCCATATTGCTTGATAAGTGAAAGTACATAGCTCTTTGCTAACTTTTCACTGTGTTTAAACTGATTATTGTCTGATTTACTCAGTACTGCTCTTAACCATAGGCCATCGATCATTGCGGCGCTAAGTTCTGCAGCTTGATTTGCTTGCTCAATAGGCATTAATTGCTTAAAAGAAAATGCTAAATTACTTTGCAAGCGTTTACTGTTTACGTTTTGTAGTCTGTGTAATTCTTCATCGTGCATCGATTGCGCCCAAAAACTTAACCACGTTCGGGTTGTATCATTACGCTGTTGTACAAGCGCAAAGTTGGCTTCGATAATAAACATTAAACGCTCAGTGGCAGTGGTTTGATGATTTACTTTACTTATTAAGCCTTGCTTTAAGCTTGTTAGTAAGTATCTAACCGTGGCTTCAATTAACCCCTGCTTTCCACCAAAATAATGGCTAATGATACCTGATGATAAACCTGCATTTTTACTAATGCTGTTTATTGTTGTGCCTTGAAGTCCCTTAGTAGCAACTGACTCTATAGTTGCGTCAATTAGCTGCTGACGTCTAACAGGTTCCATTCCGACTTTAGGCATAATTTTTATTAATTGAACGTTCAATAAACATAAGCTTAAGGTAATAGCTCTAACAATTCAAGGCTGAAGTAAATACCTAGATGCCAAAATGTAGATTAATCATTAATAAAAGAGCAATTAATAGGACAAAGAAGATTCGGTTTTTATTTGTTTAATTTTATTTAAAACAGTGGTTTGCGAATTTAATTTTTAAATTTAATAATAGTAATGATTTGTTTACAGCAATAAATGAATAAAATGTCAAAAAACCATTAGAACAATAATAGTTAGAGTACTAATAGTATTATTTTGATACAAAAGTGCACTAAACCTGCAATTGCTTAGTGCTCTAATAAATTTATATGGAGAGTAGACTTTGTGGTTTTATCGTTTTAAAGCGCTTGGTATTGAAAGGTCAGGCATTATTAATAACGCCTTTAAAAAGTAGGGGGTAACGTCTTAGTCTATTGCCAATGTAGTCATCAGCTAAAATTTGCTGGCAAATGAAATCAATATCTTTGCTTGCTTCAAATACCCAATCAAAGCGTTCTATAGCCAGTAAAAAACCACGCTTTAAATGAGTTTGAGAACGGTACTGTTCTAGGTTGTCTTGAATAATAGAGACTTTACTTGGATTAGCTTTAAGCTCTTCTACTACTTGATTAATAAAAGTAGTATTGAGCTTACTGGTCGGGCGGTGTCTTAGTTTTCGTGGGTGCATTAGCTCTCGTTTGCAATGTTATATAATTTTTTCAAAAAGTCGTCTTTATGCTTTTCATGTTCGTAGTCAAGGTGGTAAGTATTATGAAAACCAAAGCGCAGTTCTACGCCGCTACCTTGTAGATATACGGTGTAACCGTCTACGTCTGAATATGCAGTAACTCCCTGATAATGTTTGCCTTCATCAGTCATTTCACCTTTTTGAATTATGCGTTCATATACGGCTAAAATCTGTTTATTGTCGAGTTCATTTTTCATGTTTTATACCTTTTATTAAAAAGCTAATACGATATAGATATGAGGGTCGATCATCTTAAAAACAATAGCTAAAAAAATGTGATATTGCTTTGTAATTTGGCCTTTTTAAATTATGCTCAAAATTCATTTATTGTTGAGCTTACACCATGATAGACAAGGCGTTACTACTAAAAACTCGTGAGTTATCGGATCAATTAATTGCATTGCAAACGCCTATTAGGATACTCGATGCTATTAATTGGGATAAACAAACTAAAGAGGAGTTTTTTAGACAAAAATGTCAAAAAAATCCACTGATCGATCGTGCATACTATCAACAGCGCGATCTTGGTTTTGTACCTAGCGAGTTACGCCAAGCGTTTTCTACTTTGCACCGTAACATTATTAACCAATTGGGGCAGTTAAATCCCATAGCTCAATACATGGGAAAAATGTGCACAGAGTATAAAACAGTATTAAGTATGCTTGAGTATCGTGGCACACCAGAGTTTCATGACTTATCGGTGGAGTTATTTGGTCACCCTAAAGATTTATTTCATGCTGGTGAGCCCTCACTTTCTGAGCTAGCTAATATGCTAGATAAACCGCTGCAAAATTTACTTATAGCCGACATACTGCCTGACGACCCTAAAAATATTGATGCTGTTGATGCAGTGCGTATTCTGTCTGAGCAAGTAACCGCTAGTATGGCAGGGATAAACGTAGAGGTAATGCTTAGCGATGGTATTGTTAGTGATGCAGCCGCAGGTGCTAATAATATAAAGCTTAATCAAGATGTTAAGTTTTCGCAGCGTGAACTTGATATTTTAGAAGTTCACGAAGGGTGGATACACGTAGGTACCACTCAAAATGGTTTAGCACAGCCGTATTTAACATGTTTGAGTAAAGGTACGCCAAGCTCCACTATTACCCAAGAAGGCTTAGCGGTACTAACCGAAATTATTACTTTAAAATCGACCCCAAGGCGCTTATCTAAATTAGTTAACCGTATTCAAGCGGTTACAAAGGTAATTGACGGTGCTGAATTTGTAGATATTTACCGTGACTATGTAGCGCAAGGTTTATCAAAAGATGACAGCTACACACTCGCGCAGCGTGTATTTAGAGGCAGTACGCCTACAGGCTTGCCTTTTACAAAAGATATTGCCTACATTAAAGGCTTTGTACTGGTTTATAACTTAATACGCGTTGCAATACAGCTTGGTCGAATAGATAGACTTCCTTTATTACTGGTAGGTAAAATATCGATAGATGATTTTAGATTAATATCGCAGCTTCATGATTTAGGTGTAATAGAGAGCCCACAATTTGTGCCACCACACTTTAAAGACTTACGCGGTTTGGCAACTTGGTTAAGCTTTGGCCGCTTTATTGGCGACTTATCGTTTGAAAAGTTAGAAAATGATTATAAACCGTTATTTTTATAATTAATCAATATAACTTACCGACATAAAAAAAGCCCATAACGGGCTTTTAAAATAAAGTACTTTAGGTTTTGCTATCGAGCGTTGGTGCTTTCAAATATTTTGTCAGCTGAGGCTGCAACAAAACCAGTATAAAGCTCACCGTCGGCTTTAGGGTAACGAATAGCAAACTCATAAAAACAGCTAGGAATGCTCATATCACCGTCACTAAAGGTAACAGAGTATTCATCAGCAAGTGTTGACGATTGCTCTAGTAACACCTCTGGTGAGCCTTTAACTTCGCCGCCTGACGTATTAAGCGAAAAGCCGGCGTCTTTTAGGGCTTGGTTAACATCATGAATGTTATCAAACTTAGCAAGCATATTAATATTTACGGTAAAGTGATTGGCACGGTAACCCCACGCCGACATCCACGCTGCATATTCGCTTTCAGCTAGCAGTTGTTTGTAAGTATCGGTGCTTACTTGCCAATGCGTGCCTGAATACAAAAAGTTGTCTGCTGTAACTGCACTTTCGTCAATTTGACTTACCATATCTGTCACGATGGCTTGTAACTCTGGCGAGCATTTTTCTACTAATAGTTCAGAGATAAATACTTTTGGCTGATTAGGATCGCTATGCTCATAGTGTTTTGCGTAAAGTTTTTTAGCTTCAAAGTGGTACTCACCACATTCTTTGTAACCAATTGCTAAAAAGTGAGCGGCGAGCTTTTCAAGACCCACTTTTTCTATATTAAATGTACGCAGCGCAATATGATCGTTAATGATGTCATCTTTTTGCGTTGAACCTAAAAGGTCATGAATTTTGTCTGCCGATGGTGTTACGTTTAAATAGTTTTCCCAAAGGTTCTCAAATAATGTGTTTACATCAGTATGCATGTTAAGTCCTTAAATCTAAAATTTGGTTTTATTGCTTATTCAATTACTAAGCCCGGCGCTAGGGTTTGCGGTAAGCTCACTTTATCTGACTCCACAGATGCTACAGGGTATGCGCAATAATCGGCGGCATAGTATGCACTTGCTCTGTGATTACCACTGGCGCCAATACCGCCAAATGGAGCTGCACTTGAGGCACCCGTAATAGGGCGGTTCCAGTTAACAATCCCTGCACGAATGCGCTTTAAAAAGTGAGTGTAATCATCTTCACTGTCGCTAAGTAAACCTGCAGATAAACCAAAGCTTGTGTTGTTAGCTTCAATGATTGCGCTGTCAAAGTCGTTGTAACGATACACTTTAATAAGCGGTCCAAAATGCTCTTCATCTGGCATGTCAGTAATGCTTGTTACATCAATAATGCCAGGGCTTACAAAACCTGTGCCTGGTTTTAATTGCTTAAGTTCAACAAGGATTTGTGCACCTTTTGAGACTAATTCACTTTGCGCGGCAACCATACCCAGTGCTGCTTTTTCGCTTATCATTGCACCCATAAAAGGCTGCTCTGTAGCAAAGCTGTCGTCTACAACTATGTTTTTAGTTGCGCTTATTAGCTTTTCTAAAATAGCATCGCCGTTGGCTGATTTTTCAATAAATAAGCGACGTGCACACGTACAACGTTGACCTGAGGTAATAAAGCCTGATTGAATAATATCGTGTACAGCGGCGCTTATATCGCTCACATCTTTTACAATAAGAGGATTATTGCCGCCCATTTCAAGTGCTAAAATTTTGCCAGGGTGTCCTGCAAACTGTTTATGTAATAAGTGGCCTGTGTTTGAGCTACCGGTAAAAAACAAGCCATCTATATCTTTATGAGAAGCAAGCGCTTTACCTGTTTCAATTTCACCTTGCACAAGGTTAATAACACCCGCTGGCAAACCTGCTTTTAACCAAAGTGAGAGGGTAAATTCTGCAACGTGCGGAGTCAATTCTGATGGCTTAAATACCACGGTGTTGCCTGCTAAAATTGCAGGAACAATATGCCCGTTTGGTAAATGTCCCGGAAAGTTATACGGACCAAAAATAGCCACAACGCCATGCGGTTTGTGTCTAATAAACGCTTTAGCACCGGGCATTGGGTTTTCGGTTGTACCTGTACGCTCATGGTACGCTTTTACAGATATAGCTACTTTGCCTGTCATTGCGCCCACTTCGGTGCGGGTTTCCCATAATGGCTTACCCGTTTCGCGTGCAATAATAGTAGCAAATTCTTCGCTGTGTTCTTTTAATTGTGCTGCGAAGTTTTCTAAAATGGCGATACGCTCTTTAAGTGGTTTGTCTGCCCATTGTAATTGCGCGGCTCTAGCTGCTTTTATAGCTGAATTTACTTGATCAGTGTTTGCGCCATTACCTTGCCATACCACATCGCCATTACTTGGATTGATTGACTCAAATGCTGGACCAAGTCCCACATGCCACTGATTATTAATTAGGTGTGTATTCATAAATTATTTACAGGCGAAAAAATCGCGCTGCATCTCCTTGGCTTAAATTAAGCGCCTTAGCCACATCTTGGCTAATGACGAGGGTATGTTTTGCATGATTGTAGTGTGCGTCTTTGGTAAATGTCGCTCTAAAGCCACTTACGCCTTGGTTACATACAGCCAGCGTATCAGAGCTATTTTGTGATATGTGATCAAGCTCGCCAATCGTAACAGGGCAAACTTGAGAGTCGCGAATGCTGCGAATATTTCCAAGCTTTGCTTCAACTGTTGGGCCTGCATCAAATAAGTCAACGTAGCCTCTGTGCTCAAAACCTTCCTTTTCTAATAGTTTTAGCGCAGGTTTTGTTTTTTCATGCACATGCCCAATCACTGCTTGGGCTTTTTTACTAAGCAAGTTCACATAAATAGGGTATTTAGGCATTAACTCGCTAATAAACACCTTATCGCCTAAGCCAACTAAGTGATCCGCTTGTGGAAATTCAATACTAAAAAAGTGCTCTTGTAGCCATTGCCAAAAAGGAGAATGACCGTCTTCGTCGCTAACACCGCGCATTTCTGCGATAACAGTATCGGCAAAACGCTCGCTGTGCTGAGCCATAAACAAAAAGCGTGAACGAGATAAAAATCGACCCGTTAGGCCTTTACGGCTATTTTCGCGCAAAAATAATGTGCATATTTCAGAGCAACCAGTGTAGTCGTTACACATGCTTAAAATATCAACGGTGTTATATACATTTAAAGTAGGCGAGTGGTGTACTGTTTTACCCAAATGATAATGATATAAAGGCACCGATAAGCCTACTGCGGCTTCTATAGCGGTTGTACCAATAACCTCACCTGTTTCACTGTCTTCTAAGACAAATAAATAGCTTTCATCAAGTGGCTGGTTAATGTTTTTGGCAAAGCTTTTTTCAGCACGTTCAATTTTTTCTTTAAGCTGTGTATCGTCCACAGGTAAAGAGGTAAACCCATGACCGGATTCAATCGCTATTTGTTTAAGCGCGTCAAAATCATTGGCAGTAATAGGACGTAATACTTGCATTTATTGCTTGCTCCAATAGCACGCTTGTAGGCGTGCTAAGTTAAACTATATTAACCGTTTACTACATCGCTAACTGCTTTTTCAAAGCGCGCTAAGCCTTCTTTAATATCCTCAAACGGAATAACTAAAGACGGTGTAAAGCGAATTACATTCATGCCAGCTACAAGGTTCATTAAACCATTATTAGCACTGGCTACTAAAAAGTCGCGTGCACGGCCTTCAAATTTGTCATTTAGTACTGCGCCAATTAATAAGCCTTTACCACGTACTTCGCTAAATACATTGTACTTTTCGTTAATTGCGTTTAATCCGTCACGGAACAATTGCTCGCGCTCTTTAACACCGTTTAGTACGTCTGGTGTATTTACTGTATCAAATGCCGCTTCAGCTACAGCACAAGCTAGCGGATTACCGCCATAAGTAGAACCGTGAGTACCAATTTTTAAATGCTCAGCAATCGGTGTACGTGTGATCATAGCGCCAATTGGAAAACCACCACCCAATGCTTTTGCCGTTGTTAAAATGTCAGGAACAACCCCTAAACCTTCATAAGCGTATAAATCGCCTGTGCGACCAACACCCGTTTGTACTTCATCAAAAATAAGTAACGCGTTATGTTTAGTACAAAGTTCGCGTACTTTTTTAGCAAATTCATCTGTTGGTGAAATAATACCGCCTTCACCTTGTAATGGTTCCATCATAACAGCACATGTTTTATCGCTGATCAGCGCTTCAAATGCCGCTATATCGTTAAAATCACAATGTACTATGTCAGCAGGTTTTGGACCAAAGCCATCTGAATAAGCAGCTTGCCCGCCCACAGTTACTGTAAAGAATGTGCGACCATGGAAACCTTTATTAAATGCAATAATTTGCGTTTTTTCAGCGCCATATACGTCCAATGCATAACGACGAGCTAATTTAAGCGCGGCTTCGTTTGCTTCTGCGCCTGAGTTTGCAAAGTAAACTTTATCAGCAAATGTTGCTTCAACCATTTTTTGAGCTAAACGAAGTGCTGGCTCATTGGTCATAACATTTGATAAATGCCAAATTTTTTCGCCTTGCTCTTTTAATGCTTTAACTAATGCAGGATGACAGTGACCCAAACAGTTAACGGCAATACCACCGGCAAAATCAATGAACTCATTGTTATTTTGATCCCAAACGCGTGAACCTTCACCACGAACTGGGATAATTGCTGATGGGTTATAGTTTGGTACCATTACGTCGTTAAATAAGTCTCTTGTTACTTGCATTTTTACACCTAAATTTAATGGGCTTAGATAAAAGATTAGTTGCTAACTCAAAGAAGAATATAGCCTTTATTCTTCAGCAAACACGTTATTATTTCTTGTAGAGGTCATTATCGAAGGTTAGCTGTTAAAATTGCAGTGCTATTTTGTGAAAAATGATTAAAATAAAAGTCAAAATAACGAAGAAAATAACCATTATGATAACTCCACAAGACGAGAAACTACTTTCTGTACTAAAAACAAACGCAAGAGCGAGTATTTCTGATCTTGCACGAATGCTTGACTTGTCTCGTTCAACAGTACAAAGCCGAATGCTCAAATTAGAAGAAACCGGTGTGATTAAAGGCTATAGCGTTGATTACGGTGACGACTACCTTAGTAAAATGGTATCAGCTCATGTGTCTATAAAAGTAAGACAAAAATTAACAACTAAAACAAACATTGAGCTTAAGCAAATTGATGCTATTTCACAGCTCTATGCCATAAGTGGTGAGTTTGATTTAATTGCAGTGGTCCAAGCTCAAAATTTAGAACAGCTTAGTCATTTGTTGGACGATATAGGAAATCTTGATGGGGTGGAGCGAACAACATCTTCTGTAATTTTAGAAACTAAATTTAAGCGCTAGGGTTGGTTAGTTCCTTTGTTTTTAGTCGTTAAGTGAAGACTCGGTATACCTTAGGTTAATAATAGAAATACTAGGGTCTGTTGAGCCTTCAAGGTTAAATTAACAGCCGGCAAAAGGTTTTTCCTAGGCGCTATTTTCTCTTGGTTGGCTACATAGATGTAGGGTAGGGGCGTGAGCAGGGCGCGGAAGCTTTGCTCGGTTTTTATTTATTCTTACATGGATGTAAGCAATTAGAATAACGCAGGAGCAGTTATCGAGCACACTAGCTTATAAATCTTGCGCCGCAATTAAATAGCACCTAGTTTAAACAAATTTTTATCCACAAAGATAAACAGACCCTAGATATAAATGCATTAATTTAAATATTTAAGCGTGCTTTTTATAAGTTAATAGCAATAAATCATAGATTTAAATATTGAAGCCATTGATAAGGTACAAAATTTTGTAAAGAAAATTTATACTTTTTTATATGCATGACTATACTTGTTTTAATTTATACATTATTTAGCAATGGATTATGCCCGCATATCTTTTCACTCTTTTGTTAGGTTTAACTGAGCCTCTCCAGTTTGGGACAAACTTACCCACCACAGCTCCTAATAATGCAGTCAACCAAGTCGAGTGTATTTTATTTGAAATGGGAGCCCCTTTTCAGCTACAAACCTTGCCATGGTTACGTGCACGTCGAGAAGTAAAGTTAGAGCGCTTAGATGGATATTTCACAACCCATTTAATGCCTGAAATGAAAGCTTATGGACGTATATCATCCCCTATTTTTTTAGAAAGCTGGTACTGGTTTACTCACCCAGAGAGCATTAATAAACCAAAAAATAAAATGCGTTATGGTGCAGTAAGAGGAAGTTATCAAGCAAATTGGTTTAAAACTCAGAATATTATTGCTGAGGTAGAAGTAAATTCATTAGAAGAAATAGTAAATGTAATGCACCATAAACGGATTGATAGAATCCTACTTGATTTAGACGATTTTGAATTAGCAGCCTCTAAGCTAGGGATTAATAAAGACGAGTACCAAAAAGAATTTTTTAGATATGTACCTTTGGGATTATTTGCTTCGCATTCACTTCTCAAACGCCTTCCTGAATTTATGCAGCAGTTCGATGAAAATATAAATACTTGTGCGCAAGCTCCATTTTCACTATCAAAAAGTGAAGAAAAGCAAATACTTGATAGGCTCTATAGTAGCGCTAAAACCTTATTAAACTTACCTAGTTTAGTCGAAGAAGTTCAAATAAGTAATGAGTCTCCTTTGAGTGAGCCTGAAATTATGAAACGAGACCAGCTATGGATAAAAGAAAGTAAACACGTTGGGCATGCTGATGCGTTAACTATGCTTGATTTACCGTTATCTAAGGTATTTAAAAAATGGCAATCGCAGTTTAAAGGTGTTGTTACTGAGCTTATATTGACTGATAGCCAAGGAAAAAATATAGCAATAAGTAAGTTAACCAGTGATTACTGGCAAGGGGATGAAAATAAGTTTACTAAAATATTTAAACAGTCAAAGGGCTATAACTTTGATAGCGTTACATATGACGCATCAACACATCATTTTCAAGTACAGCTAAGTTTTCCTGTTTTAGATGATAATAATAGTCATATTGGAGTGTTGATTTTAGGTGTTGATGTAGAAAAAGCACTCCATTCGTCAAACGAAAAGAGTAACTAACTCGATACCTTTTACATAAGTTAGCTAAGCTTTGGAACTTTTGCTTAGCTAACATTATATTATGGATGTACTTTTTCTGAGGTCGGCTTTTTTCTTATAATTTCTTTTTTGGCTTCATCGAGCTTTATAAAATAAGCATTACCGCCAATACCTTTAAACTCTTCATCTGTAAATACAATAGTATTGTCATCAAAAAAAGTGACAGCCTCTTTTTGAGTTACTATTCCTAAGTCAATTTTTGATACATCGCCAGAAAAAAACTTATCACCCTCAAAATTTTCGAATAACCAAATACTGGTTGAATCAAGTAATATCAGCTTTTTACGATCAGGGCTTAAAGCAGCCGATGTTATCCAGCATAGCTTTTCTAAAGTGGTACATGTTTTAAATGAATCTATTAACTCGGCTTTAAAATTAGCGGCATGATCGCCCACTTTATAAACCTTAGTAATACCATCAAATGGTTCTGTGCGGTTTTTAGTAAATAAATATAAGTGACGTCCTAGAGCTACAAATGCCTCTAAATCAAAATTACGGTTATTAGGCTTTATAGGAGTGCCATCCATTTCGGGGTAGGTAAACTTAATTATTTCTGCTTGAGTCGTATCTGTTTTTATATCTATCGGGTTTTCTATTTTATAAATAGTGAGCCATCTACGATCGTTTTTGTTATTACCAAAATCGCCTAAAAAGAAGTGCCCAAATTTGTTTTGGGTCATGTCTTCCCAATCAATGTTTTTAGCGTTTTCAACTAAAATTTCTTTAGCAATAGAACCGTCTTTATTGAGTCTATATAGCTTTGGTTCATTGCCTCCGTCGTTAATAGCCCATAAACGTTGCTGTTTATCAAATTCTATTCCTGATATTTCTTTTAATTTAGGATCAACTGAGATTTCTTTTTTACTGTATAGGGTATAAATTGAGGTACCAATAAATGCAGCTACAACTAAAAAAATGATGGTGGTAGTTATTAAAATGGTTTTTTTCAACATGAAATTAATGATATTTCAGAGTATTAGAATGATGTGTATTATCCATGATGAAGTAATATAAAAAAAGTAATTTAGGATTTTAAATTTTCTTCGGATATTTGCAGCTATAAATATTTATATATTGAACTAATGAGGTTTTTAATAGTTTGTTGGTTTGAATATTGCTCTGTATGTTAAGTATCATTTAAAGCGTATTGTATATAAGGTTAATGCACCTTTTTGGTGTAATTGAAATATTATTTGCACTGTAATAAAGCGTAAATAAAGTTTTGTTTAACTAATAACACGTTTAATGATTTTTAGATGGTTACCACATCGCCTTTTTGTTTAGTTGTATGGCCTGTGGCAAAGATTAAGTACCCTTTTTGGTTTAGTTGGAGCCTGCTATGTTGAATAAACGTTTTTTTAAAACAAAAGATGAAGCTGAAGTTACTTTTGAATTTTCTCATCCAGAGGCAGAAGAAGTTTGCTTATTAGGTGAATTTAATGATTGGCAACCAGTGCCAATGAAGCTTTATAAAAAACAAGGTGTGTTTAAATTTAAGCAACGCTTACCTATCGATCAACAATTTCACTTTCGTTATCTGATTAATGGAGACATTTGGGATAACGACCATCAAGCTGACGGTTATATCGGCAATACTTTTGGCACAGAAAACAGCATAGTAAATACTCAACGCACTAATTAAGGCGATTCAATGGATGCTCTTTCGCAGTTGTTTTACCTGCATGGTATTGGCTTTGAATTCACTAAGTATACAGGTGAACAGGTGTTTTTTAGCGAAGAAACGCGTAAACGTGCTTTGCAATGTTGTGGTGTTGATACAAATAATGAAGCAGGAATAGCTCAACTAACTTATGATTTAGATGCATCGCTTTGGCTCGATTTAGTACCTAGTGTGAGTTTAGTTGAGCAAAGTACATGTTTGTTAAAGCTTCGTATAGATGAACGTCAGCAATATTTAGCCGCTAATATTGATGTCCCTTCACTTGGAATGCACATAGCATTTGACAACCTTTATAACTTGGCCGTCACTGGTGAATATTACTTGCATGGCGTTCGCTATATTGAGCTGGCACTACCCATTGATAATATGCCAATTGGCTATCATGACGCTAATGCTCAGGTAGGTGAGCAACACGCTATTACACAAATTTGGTGCGTGCCTGAGCAAGTCTATCAAGTGGAAGACACAAAGCGCACGGGATTATCTATTCAGCTTTACACATTAAAAAATAGAGCGAATTTGGGTATTGGCGACTTTGACGATTTATTAGCGCTTACAAAACTATGCAGCTCCCAAAACATGGATTACATATTACTTAATCCACTGCATTTGCTATTCGCTGATATGCCAGAGCGAGCCAGTCCTTATAGCCCTAGTAGTCGCGCTTTATTAAATCCTCTTTATATTTCTATCGTACTAAGCGAAGACGCAATAAATAACGAAAACCTTGACGCCATTATGCAGCAAGATGATGTCGCTGCACTTATTAAAAGTAATGATCAGTTTATAGATTATGAAAATGTAAGCCGTATAAAGTATACGTTATTTGAAGCGCTTTATAATCAGTTTGAATTAACGGCAAGTGATGAGCGTCGCCAAGCGTTTACTGATTTTTGTAATACTCATTCTACTACGTTAAATACCCTCGAATCAGATAACCTAACATTTGCTTATTACCTGCAATGGCAAGCGCATATGCAACTGGCACTGTGTCAAAAAAGTTGTGCAGAGAGAGGCATGGCTATTGGCTTAATAAACGACTTAGCTGTTGGTTGTGCTGGCGATGGGGCTGAATTTAAAAATCAGCAATCGTTGTTTAGCCAAGGTGCAAGTGTAGGCGCTCCACCCGATCCATGGGCTGAAGCAGGTCAAAATTGGGGCCTCCCAGCCCTCAATCCCCAAAGCCTTAGCAATAATCACTACCAATTTTACCGCTCGCTCATTCGCGCAAACATGCAAAACGTAGGTGGACTTCGAATTGACCACGTAATGGCTATTAGGCGCCTATGGTGGTGCTTTGAAAGCAATGGCGAACAAGACGGCTGTTATGTTTATTATCCGTTTGAGCATTTACTTGCCATTTTAAAAATTGAATCGCATATTAATCAGAGTATTGTTATTGGTGAAGATTTAGGCATCGTACCGCCAGAGGTTAGGGAAGCTTTGGCATCTAGCGGTATTTTTTCCAACAGCTTATTTTATTTTGAAAAACAACACAGTGGAGAGTTTTTATCGGTAGATGAGCTAGCAACACATTGTTTGTTAATGATAGCCAATCACGATGTCCCTCCATTTACAGGTTGGTGGCAACATGATGATTTAGATATTAAGCAACAATATAAGCTTATAACTTGCAATGAATACGAGCAACTAAAGCAACAGCGAATAGAAGAGCAACAAAGGTTACTACGTTTTATTAATCACCATGGCAATACAACTGAGCTTTTATTACATAGTGAAGCAGTGACTGTTTATAGCGCACTTGCATTGTGTTTAGCAGGCTCTCAATCGCGTTTATTTGCAATACAAATAGATGACTTAGATGAGCAGAAGTATCCGGTCAATATCCCCGGAACAGATAAAGAATATCCTAATTGGCGACGTGTATTAACGCATACCAGTGAAGAAATTTTTACCAAAAATGCCTCACTTTTAGCTGCTATCGATTCAATAAGGAAAGGTTAAATGAGCAGTACAACTAATGAAAATAGTTACGATGCACAAGTACACGCATTAAATACAGGGCGATTTAAAGACCCATTTAGCTTCTTAGGGGCACATAAAACGGATGCTGAGGTTGAAGTTCGTTTTTATCTACCTTGTGCAATAAGCGTAAGTGTTACATTAAATAATAAAACTATTAAGGCGCAGCGCTACCAGCAAAGTGACTTATTTATAGCCAAAGTTGATGCTTTGCCCACTGCGCCATATGAATGCATTGCTCAGTACACAGATAGCAGCGTTACCTTTTATGATGAATACAGCTTTGAAAGCACACTTGATGCAGAGGCAATGTATTTATTTAACGAAGGCAGCCTTGAACATGCTTACTCGCATTTTGGTGCACATTTTAGTACTCAACAAAACGTAGACGGTGTGCGTTTTTGTGTATGGGCGCCTAATGCGGCAAGTGTCTCTATTATTGGTGAGTTTAACTTTTGGCAAGCGAATCGCCACTTTATGCGCTTTCATCCTGCAAGTGGTGTATGGGAGTTATTTGTACCAGGCCTTAAAGCTGACATGTGCTACAAATTTGCAATTACCGCGCAAAGTGGAGAGGTGCTCGAAAAAGCCGACCCCTATGCATTTAAAATGCAACAAGCACCTGGCACTGCAAGTGTACTGCAGTATAAACCAGAACCTATAAAGCTTGGCGAGCAGGCACTTCAAAACAGACAAAAGCGTAACCATATTGATGCACCAATTAGTATTTACGAAGTGCACTTAGGCTCATGGCAACGCGCTGAAAACAAACGTTATTTAAGTTACACAGAGCTTGCCGACAAACTCGTTAGCTACGCTCTTGAAATGAATTTTACTCACCTGCAACTTATGCCAATAAGTGAATACCCGTTTGATGGTTCGTGGGGGTATCAGCCTGTTGGATTATTTGCACCTACCAGCCGCTTTGGCGACTACAACAGCTTTAAATACTTTGTAGAGCAGTGCCACAAAGCTAATTTAGGTATTTTACTTGATTGGGTACCAGGGCATTTTCCCAGCGATCCGCATGGCTTACATCGATTTGATGGCACCCATTTATATGAGCATGCTGATAAGCGCCAAGGGTTTCATCCTGATTGGAATACCTACATTTATAACTACGACCGTCCTGAAGTTAAAAGCTTTTTAATATCAAATGCTATGTATTGGCTACATCAATTTGGTTTAGATGGCCTGCGTGTAGATGCCGTAGCCTCTATGTTGTATTTAGATTACAGCCGAAAAGAAGGCGAGTGGGTTGCTAATTGTTACGGTGGGCGTGAAAACTTAGGTGCAATTGAGTGCCTAAAGCAAGTCAATATGCGCAGCTATAAAAACAACCCAGGCATTATGATGGTGGCTGAGGAGTCAACAGCATGGCCGGGTGTAACCCAAAGTGTTGAGCACAACGGTTTAGGCTTTGGTTATAAGTGGAACATGGGTTGGATGAACGATAGTTTGCATTACATGCAGCACGACCCGCTTTATCGTCAGCATCATCATCACGAAATGACTTTTTCGATGGTATACGCGTTTAGTGAAAACTATATATTGCCATTAAGCCACGATGAGGTAGTACACGGTAAAGGCTCGTTAATTGAAAAAATGCCAGGCGATGATTGGCAGAAATTTGCAAATTTACGCGCTTATTACGCATTTATGTGGGCACACCCGGGTAAAAAACTCTTATTTATGGGCGGTGAAATTGCACAGCGAAAAGAGTGGGGACACGATCATTCTATTGATTGGCATTTACTTGAGCACCAAAGCCACAGCGGTATAAAGCACACCGTAAAAGCGCTCAATACCGTTTATAAAAACCAACCCGCGTTGTATGAGCTTGATTCGAGCGCGGCTGGTTTTACCTGGATAGATAACAATAATAATCAGCAGAGCATTTTAAGCTTTGTTCGCTATGCTAAAAACGCAAAAAACTTTGTGGTTGTTATTGCTAATTTTACCCCCGCGTCCTATGAAAACTACGTTATTGGCGTACCGAGTAAAGGGCGTTACAAGGTCATTTTAAATACAGACGATACTCAGTTTTTTGGCTCTGGCGTTGAGGTAACTAAAGATTCATCGCAGATAGTTCAGGCAATAAACGAATCAAATCATGGTTTTAAACACAGTATTTCAATTGCCATTGGTGGCTTAACTACTATTTATTTACAAAAGGTTGATGATGAGTAACCGATTTGATGTAGCACCCGGTAATGTAGAACCACTTGGCTCTAGTGTTATTGATAATGGGGTCAACTTCGCGCTTTATGCGCCTGGGGCGAGCCAAGCTTATGTATGCCTGTTTGATAAAAGTGGCCATTCAGAAATACTAAAAATGGCGATGAATATCAACGAAGGGGGTATTTGGAGCATTCATATTTCGCCATTAAACGCCGGTGCGCTTTATGGTTTTAGAGTTGAGGGTGAATATAATCCTAAAAACGGTCAACTGTTTAACGAAAATAAGCTGCTGATAGACCCATATGCAAAAGACTTGTTTGGCGAGTTTACTTGGAGTGAACGCCATTACGGGCAAATGCCAATCGGTACTAAAAGCACTGTAAATAATGCGATTGATATACCTAAATCAAAAGTAGCGGCTCCTACGTTGTATACGCATAAAAAGCCTAACCACCGTTGGTCAAACACGGTTATTTATGAGTGCCATGTGAAAGGTACAACGTGTCGTCATCCTAAAATACCTAAACCTCTACAAGGAAAGTTTTTAGGGTTAAGCCACCCAAGCTTTATTGAACACTTACAAAGCTTTGGTGTTACAGCCGTTGAGCTTTTGCCTGTTCATTCTTTTATTAGTGAGCAATTTTTAACAGGGAAAGGTTTGCAAAACTACTGGGGTTACAACACGCTTAACTTTTTTACGCCCCATAAAGATTATTTGGTAAACGATGATATAAACGAGTTTAAGCAAATGGTGCAAGAGCTCCATGCTGCAGACATAGAAGTCATATTAGATGTTGTTTACAACCATACAGCTGAAGCAGGGGCGGATGGCCCTATACTATCGCTTAGAGGCTTTGATAACTTAGCCTATTACCGCACAGTAGATGGCCAGCCTGACGTATATATAAACGATACCGGCTGTGGTAATACCATAAATATTGACCACCCTAAAACACTGCAACTTGTACTTGATAGCCTTCGTTATTGGGTTGAAGTAATGGGAGTTGATGGTTTTAGGTTTGATTTAGCGACCATTTTAGGCCGCTCAAAAGCAGGCTTTAGCTCCGCACATACTTTTTTACAAGTAGTTGCCCAAGACCCTGTGCTTAACAAAGTTAAGTTAATAAGTGAGCCTTGGGATATAGGCCCAGGTGGTTATCAGCTTGGTGCATTTCCGCCGCCATGGCGAGAATGGAACGATCAATACCGCGATGTAATTAGACGTTTTTGGCAAAGTGAAACAGGCATTATTGCAAGCGTTGCAAAACGTTTGCATGGATCGTTTGATATTTTTGAGCACAGCCAACGTGGGCCGCTCAATAGCATTAATTTTATAACGAGTCATGATGGTTTTACCCTTGCCGATTTAGTGAGTTATGAGCATAAACATAACGAAGCTAATGGCGAGCAAAATCGAGATGGGCACAGTGCAAATCATTCGTTTAACTGTGGGGTAGAAGGTTTTACCAGCGACTCTAAAATAAACGCACTGCGCTTACAGCAACAAAAGAACTTTTTACTTACTTTAATTCTCTCAAAAGGTGTTCCCATGATTGCCGCTGGCAGCGAAATGGCACACTCGCAAGGGGGGAATAACAATGCTTATTGCCAAAATAATCGCACTAGTTGGCTTGCCTGGAAAGATTCTCAACTTAATCATTCGCTAACACGATTTATTGATGATGCATTAAAAATTAGACGTGCGCACAGTGCATTTAAACACAGTGTATTTTTAGATGATATAGACGAGCGTTTTACCGTTAAGTGGTTTACCGAACAAGGTAAAACCATGACTGATGCTCACTGGCATGAAGATACCAGGCAGTTTTTAATGTATAGCTTACTTGATAAGCAAAACAATCATGCATTGCTGATTGTATTTAATGCCAGTGAAAAAACAATTTTTTGTCAAATGCCCCCATCGCCAATTAATGCGCCGTGGCAAATGATTCTATCAAGTGTACATAATGCATCTGTGAGCAGTAATGAAGATGCGATGGTTGAAATTTCAGCACAAAGTAGTTGGGTTTTTAGTGCCAATTTAGAGGATGTTAGTCATGGTTAAACAAAGTGATCAAGTGTGTGTAGTAAAGGGCTGGCAAGAAGGTCCTGTTATTGATGAAAGTACGCTTAAAGATGACTTAACACGGCATTTTTATTATACCCTCGGCCGAGATAAGGTGGGTGAATCGCAGCATTATTTGTATCACGCATTAGCGCTTACTATTCGCGACAGACTTGTGGCCCGCTGCAGAGAAACGAATCAACAAATTAAGCAAGAGAAACGCCGCAAAACGGCTTACCTTTCTCTTGAGTTTTTGATGGGGCGTGCGCTAGGTAATGCTGTTTTAAATCTAGATTTAGATGAACAAGTAAGCTCAGCACTACAAGAGTACTGCACAACAATAGAAACAATTGAAGACGCCGAGCACGACGCTGGCTTAGGAAATGGCGGGCTAGGGCGCCTTGCAGCCTGCTTTTTAGATAGCTGTGCTAGTTTAGCGTTGCCTGTTATTGGCTATGGCCTACGATACGAATACGGCATGTTTAATCAATCGATTAAAGATGGTAACCAAATTGAGCAACCAGATAACTGGCTACGTGAAGGACATCCATGGGAGCTAAGCGCACCAGAGCATGCAAAACGTGTGAAGTTTGGTGGCTATGTGCAAAGTTACACAGATAAATTTGGCAGAGAGCACCGTCAATGGATGGGCTCACAAGATGTATTAGCTGTACCGTACGATGTACCTGTCCCTGGTTATAAAAACAATATCGTAAATACACTACGTCTGTGGAAATCAGAGGCAACAGATGAATTTAATTTAACCGAATTTAATGCGGGCAGTTATTCAGAAGCCGTCGCACAAAAAAATCTAGCCGAACAGATCACCATGGTGCTGTATCCAAATGACAGCAGCGAAAATGGTAAGGAACTTAGGTTACGCCAACAGTACTTTTTATCATCGGCGAGTATTCAAGACGTAGTAGACCAATGGGTTTCCCAACATGGCGAGAGCTTTAGTGACTTTGCTGATTTTCATGTTTTTCAGTTAAACGACACGCATCCAAGTATTGCTGTTGCAGAGCTAATGCGTATTTTAATTGATGATTACGAACTTGATTGGAACGATGCTTGGCAAATCACAACTAAAACCATGGCCTATACAAATCATACGCTACTTCCTGAAGCGCTTGAAAAATGGTCTGTTTCGTTGTTTTCAAAATTATTACCACGCATTTTAGACATAGTTTACGAGATAAATGCACGCTTTTTAGCACAAGTGGCACAGCAATGGCCGGGAGATGTTGAAAAGCAACGTGCATTGTCACTGATTGAAGAGGGTGATGAGCCGCAAATTCGTATGGCTTATTTAGCTATTGTAGGTAGTTACTCTGTAAATGGCGTAGCAGCACTTCATACTGAACTGCTAAAAGCGGGATTATTTAAAGAATTTTATGCACTGTGGCCAGATAAGTTTAATAACAAAACAAATGGTGTAACGCCTCGTCGATGGCTTGCGCATTGTAATCCAGTATTAAGTGAATTAATTGGTGAAAAAATTGGCCATGATTGGGTTAAAAACTTTTCAAAAATTAGTGACCTACGTCGTTTTTATGACGACAAGGCATTTCATGAGCAGTGGCAAAATGCTAAACGTGAAAACAAACAACGTTTAGTTGATTTAGTTAAGGCGCGCTGCGATATCAATTTTGATGTATCAATGATGTTTGACGTACAAGTAAAACGTATCCACGAATACAAACGTCAGCTATTAAACATACTTCATGTGATTCATTTATATGACCGTATTCGCCGTGGAGATACCCAAGGACTTGTTCCTCGTTGTGTTCTATTAGGTGGTAAAGCAGCGCCAGGTTATTACATGGCTAAAAAAATTATTAAGCTTATTAATAACGTGGCAGAGGTTATAAATAAAGATCCTCAAGCTGCGCCATATTTACGCGTCGCATTTTTACCTAATTACAACGTAACCGCAATGGAAGTTATTTGTCCTGCAACCGACCTCTCAGAGCAAGTATCTACCGCAGGCAAAGAAGCGTCTGGTACTGGCAACATGAAATTTATGATGAATGGTGCATTGACAATAGGCACGCTGGATGGCGCAAACATTGAAATTAGAGATGCTGTTGGTGCTGATAACTTCTTTTTGTTTGGCGCACAAGCGCACGAAATTGACGATATTAAATCACGTTATAATCCACAGCATTTAATATCGCAAAATAGCGATTTAAAGAATGTGATGCAATTACTCGATAGCGGGCATTTTAATTTATTTGAACCATGCTTATTTGACGACATAACAAATGCAATTAAGAGCCCGCACGATCCATGGCTTGTTGCTCACGATTTTGAAAGTTATGTAGCAGCTCAAAAAGAAGTTGATAAAGCTTACGCAGATCAGACCTACTGGACACAAATGAGTATTTTAAATACAGCAGCCAGTGGTATGTTTTCAAGTGACAGAACCATAAGCCAATACAGTGAAGATATTTGGCATTTAGAACCCCTCAATATTAGTGAAACAGACTTAACGACAACTAAAAGCCATGCCACTAACAGCCTAGACTAAATGGAGAGAGTATTATGCCTAATTATGCAAATCGCTACATAAGTAGCCTAACCAGAGAAACTTACGCGTTAATACTGGCAGGCGGTCGCGGTTCTCGCCTGCATGAGTTAACCGATTGGCGAGCAAAGCCAGCAGTTTACTTTGGTGGTAAACATCGAATTATCGATTTTCCACTATCAAACTGCATTAACTCGGGTGTGAGACGTGTTGGTATTGCTACACAATATAAATCACATTCATTAATACGCCATGTAAACCGCGCATGGGGGCACTTTAAAAAAGAGCTAGGAGAGTCGGTTGAAATACTACCTGCATCTCAGCGCCAAGGTGATGATTGGTATTGTGGAACCGCAGATGCTGTTTTTCAAAACATAGATATTATTCGTCACGAGCTTCCTAAATATGTGATGATTTTGTCTGGAGATCATGTGTACCGTATGGACTATGGTGCTTTATTGGCTGAACATGTGCAAAAAGGCGCAGATATGACAGTGTGTTGTATTGAAGTCCCAGTAGAGGAAGCCGCAGACACGTTTGGTGTAATGACCGTTGATGAAGAAAATAGAGTGTGTCGTTTTGATGAAAAACCAGCAATGCCGAGCTCCGTACCCGGCAAGCCAGGTACATGTTTAGCATCAATGGGGAACTACATATTTAATACTGAATTTTTGTTTGAGCAACTTAAAAAAGATTCTGAAAATGAAGGCTCTGGACGCGATTTTGGTCACGATATTATTCCAGCGATTATAGAAGAGCATAATGTGTTTGCCTTCCCATTTAGAGATCCAAACCAAGAAGGTCAACCTTATTGGCGAGATGTAGGTACGCTTGATTCGTTCTGGGAAGCTAATATGGAACTGGTAATGCCAGAGCCGCAACTTGATTTATACGATCCAACGTGGCCAATATGGACTTATCAAGAGCAACTACCACCTGCTAAGTTTATTTTTGATGACGAAGATAGGCGCGGTATGGCTTTAGACTCAACAGTCTCGGGTGGGTGTATTATTTCGGGCTCTGCGGTTAGAAAATCCCTGTTGTTTTCTAATGTCCACGTTCGCTCATTTTGTACCATTGAGCAGTCGGTAATTTTACCCGGTGCAGTTATAAACCGAGGTTGTAAAATTAAACGCGCAATAATAGATAGAAGCTGTGAAATACCTTCGGGTCTTGAAATCGGTTTTGACAAAAAAACAGATGAAGAAAACGGCTTTAGGGTATCTAAAAAAGGTATCGTTCTTGTTACACGTGATATGCTCACTGAGCTTGCAAAAAAGTTAGAACGCCAAGCGCGAGAAAATAAAAAGCTAGCGTAACAACAAGTTAGATAAGCACGACAACATAGCTTGCTCATTTGTGAGCAAGCTCACACAGGTTTAAAGGAAATAATAAATTAATGCATGTATTAATGGTTGCAGCAGAAAATGACGCGTTACCAGGCGCAAAAGTAGGCGGTGTGGCAGATGTAGTACGCGATGCACCTAGGGCACTCGCTAAGCAAGGTATAACGGTTGATGTTGTTATTCCTGATTACGGGATTGAGCCGCTTGAGCGTATTTATGTAGGTGAAGTAACTGTTGCATTTAATGCTCAACCCCATGTATTAACCATTTTTAAAGTACAACAAGCCGAAAATAATGTAAGCCAAATTGTTATTAGCCACCCGTTATTTAGTGAATCAGGCAGTGTATATTGTAATGATGCACCGGGGAGGCCTTTTGCAACTGATGCGACTAAATTTGCTCTATTTAACGCAGCCGTCTGCGAAGCGTTATTACAAGGTGTATTAAAGCGCCCTACAGCGCTGCATTTACATGATTGGCACAGTGCCTGCGTTGCAGTTTTACTTAAGTTTGAGCCACGTTATAGCTCACTTAATACCTTACCCATTGCCTTCACAGTACATAATATTGCACTGCAAGGTATAAGGCCTTTCAAACATGATGATTCAAGCTTAGAGGCGTGGTTTCCATCACTTAGTTATAATGGCCAGCAATTATGCGACCCGCGTTACCCTCATTGTTTTAATCCTATGCGCAGTGCAATAAATTTGTGCGATAAGATACATGTTGTATCGCCAACTTACAGCCAAGAGGTTCTTGAACCGAGCAATTACGAACATGGTTTTTTTGGTGGCGAAGGGCTTGAGCAAGATCTGCAAAATGCAGCAAGCCAAGGCAAGCTTGTTGGTATTTTAAATGGCTGCGAATATCCAAGCAATGCACTTGTAGGAGCAACTCTCGCAGACTTTTATAGCCAAGCTGAGAGTACTTTGTTTGGTTGGATGGCCAATTACGAGCAGTTACAAAGTGGCTACTATATTGCCCACCAACGACTACAGCAATTTAAAGCAACGGTTAATAACGGTCCATTAGTTACAAGCGTTGGCCGTCTTACTGAGCAAAAAGTGTTGTTATTGTGCCAGCAGGTTAATGGGGTTTTAGCTATTGATAAAGTGTGCCAATTAATTAGTGAACATAGCGGCAGACTTATTATTCTCGGCTCGGGTGACAAAGAGCTCGAAAGCATATTTACCAAAGCAATGGCGCGTAATTCCAATCTTTTATTTTTAAAGGGCTATGGGCAAGGTGTTGGCGATTTAATGTATCAATTAGGTGACTTATTTTTAATGCCAAGCTCGTTTGAACCGTGTGGTATTAGCCAAATGCTAGCAATGCGAGCGGGGCAACCGTGTTTAGTACACAGTGTTGGCGGATTAAAAGATACTGTTAAACACCACGAAAATGGTTTTAGCTTTAATGGAGACACGTTGGCAACGCAAACACGTAATTTAATTAGCTGTTTAGACGAAACTCTCTTAATTAAAAAGCAAAATCCTAAAAGATGGCATAAAATTAAGCACAGCGCAGAGCAAATGCGTTTTTCGTGGCCACAAGTGGCAACTGATTATATAACAACCTTATACCGGTAAAACGTTTGTGTACTTGAAAGTTTAGTGACAAATGTACCTGCTTAGGGTTTAATTACTTAGTATTATATAAAAGCTAAGAAGTAGGTAATGTGTCTGTATTTGTTGCAAGGCAAGCAATATTCAATCGAAGTAAAAAAGTAGTAGCCTATGAGCTACTTTTTCGTGATAGTCCAAAAAATTATTTTCCAGATATTGCAGAAGGCCAAGCAACAGCAAGGCTTATTATGGAAAATCAATTAAATTTAGGTACACGCCATATTACATCAGGCAAAAAAGCGCTTATTAATATAGGACCAGAATCACTAAAACTCGATTTATGTGCTTTCTTACCATGTCAAGACGTTGTGATTGAGTTGCTCGAAACCATAGAACCTACCGACGATAACTATGAGCTATGCCGAGGTTTATTTCATAGTAACTACAAACTCGCGCTCGATGATTTTGTATATAAACCACAATGGGATCGTTTTTTAAAGCTTGTGAAGCTCATTAAATTTGATATTGCAATTACACCTCTTAGCGAAATACAGCCCATAGTTACTAAGTTACAAGCGCATAAACAAATAAAAATACTAGCCGAAAAAATAGAAACACAAGAAGACTATGAGCTTGCCTTTGATATGGGGTTTGATTATTTTCAAGGCTATTTTTTTGCAAAGCCTACCATGATCAAGCAAAACGACATTGATTATAATTATGGTTTAGTCGTCGCTATTTACGCCGAAATAATGAAGCAAAGCCCTGACATTAAAACCATCGCAAGCCTGTTTGAGCTAGATGCTGCACTCGCATATAAGTTACTAAGATTAATAAACAGCGGTGTGTTTCCTATACAAAGCCAAATATCGTCATTAAAGCAAGCGCTCGTGTATTTAGGGCACGAACGCCTTAAAAAGTTTGTGAGCCTTATTGTTACTGCTCATACAACGGGTAAAAAACCTGCAGAGCTAATGCAAGTGTGTGTTGTACGCGCTCGCTTTTGTGAGCTGGTGGCAAAAAAGGTTAATAAGAGTCAGTCAGGCGAAGCATTTTTAACAGGATTATTCTCGTTACTGGATGCAATCCTTGATCAACCAATGAGCTTGCTTGTTGAAAAACTACCTTTCCCTGATGAAATAAAAACGGCATTATTAGGGGACAAAAACACACTTTATTATATTTTAAACGTTGTTAAAGCATATGAAACAGGAAGCTGGTGGGCACTTGAACAAGCTGTACTTTTGCTAAATATTGACAGTGCTATACTACCTCCACTTTACCAGCAGTCAGTCGATTGGGCTGACAGTTATAAGAATAATATTTAACGGATAATAGCTTTAATGCGCAATTATAATATGGACTTTATTCGCGGCGTTGCCGTGCTTGGCCTCGTTTACATGAATGGTTACGCCTTCGGCATTTTTGAATATGGGTATTCCTCCTTAACTAATCCTCCTGTTAGCGACTCAATTATTCACACCCTTAGCAGTGTGTTTGTAGACGGGCGTTTTAGAACGCTGTTTAGTTTGCTTTTTGGTGCTGGGCTTTATATTCAGTGGCAACGTTACAAGTCTGAAGTGCAGATAAAAAGCAGGCTCTATTGGTTAATCCTCTTTGGTTTAGCGCATGGTTTTTTACTTTGGGCCGGTGATATTTTATTTGTTTACGGTGTATCTGGCTGGTTTGTTATTAAATATTTAGAAAGTGATAGCAACGTACTTTTAAAAAGAGGGTTTGCATTTACCTTGTTGTCGGCTGTGATTACCTTACTTGTTATATCTAGCGTACCCGATGAAGTGATTTACCGCGATACAGCACAGTTTATTGAATTATATAACCCACACTATATTGATTACTTTATTAGTAACCTTGCTATGAACACGTTAATGCTTGTTATGGTGCCAATAATGACAATGTGGATGTGCGTGGGCCTTATGCTCATTGGCATTTATTTATATAAACAAAACGTTTTTAGTAAAGGCTTAACGACTCAGCAATTAATAGTTTGCGGTGCAATGACCCTTGTTTTTTGTGGGTTCAGGCTTTATGCATCACAGCTTAATGGCAGCTTAGGATATGGGGTGCAAGAATTTGTAAATATGTTTGCGGCGCTAGGTATGGCTACGCTGTATATTCATTTAATTGTTAAATTTTGCAATAACAGCGCACACGTTGGCACGCTTATTCAACAAGCGGGGCGCTTAGCATTTACTTTATATATTAGCCAAACACTCATACAACTGTTGTTATATAAAGTGCTATTTACGCACTGGGTGCTCAATTTTGATCGTATTGACTACTGGTTAGTTGCAACGGCATTAGTTGCACTGCAGCTTATATTTACCTTTATATACAGCCGCTATTTTAACCAAGGCCCGCTTGAATTTGTATGGCGTAAATTAACTAAAGCAAAAATTAATGCTTAAACACCTATAAATTTTAAATTAGGGGCGAAAAAATAGTGTGGGTGGTTTACACTACTCGCCTTAAAAATTACTACGCTATAAGTGCCATGACCGAATTAAAACGTTTAAATAAATTTATTAGTGAAACAGGATTTTGTTCACGCCGCGAAGCCGATAAATATATTGAGCAAGGTCGTGTCAGCGTTAATGGCTACTCGCCTGAAATGGGCGTAAAAGTTGCTGCTACCGATGTTGTATTAATTGATGGTAAGCCACTTAAAGCCACACCAAAGCGCGTTTACATTGCTTACAATAAACCCGTTGGTATTACGTGTACTACCGAAAGTAAAATTCAAAGTAATATTATTCGCGCGGTAAATTATCCTACGCGCATATTCCCAATAGGGCGCTTAGATAGACCGTCTGAAGGGCTTATATTTTTAACTAACGAAGGCGACATCGTTAATAAAATTTTGCGTGCGGGTAATAACCACGAAAAAGAATATGTTGTTACGGTTGATAAACCGCTTAATCGTCAGTTTGTTACAAAAATGGCTAATGGCGTGCCTATTTTAGATACCGTAACTAAAAAGTGTAAAGTGACACAAACTGCCCCTAAAGAATTTAAAATAGTACTTACACAAGGTTTAAACCGTCAAATACGCCGTATGTGTGAATATTTAGGTTACGAAGTGGTGACGTTAAAGCGTACGCGCATAATGAACGTAACACTAAAAGGTTTAAAGGTAGGGCAGTGGCGTCATTTGTCTGATACTGAAATGGCGCAAATCAACGACTCGATTTCTGACTCAGGTAAAACTCAAGAACATTCGCTTGATGCTAATAAACAATCAGAAAATAATACGCCGTCAGCTCCTAAAAAGCGTGATTTTCAGGGTGAAAATCCTCGCCGTTTTAATAAAGGCGAACAAAGTGGCGAGCGAAATACAAATCGCAACTCTGATCGCAGTAATGCTAATGGCGAGCGCAAAAATGAGCGCAGTAAAGCACCTTATCAAAAGCGTTCTACCACGTATGTTGGTAAGCCAAAAAGTATTAAAGAGAATAAGTCGTCACAGTCAAAACCTAGCTCGGGGCGTACCCTTAGCTTAAAAAAATAATCTGCAGCTAAGTGGTATTCTACTACCACTGTATTTCTTGTACTATATTACCAAGTGGGCTTGTAACGCCCACTAAATTTATATTGTTATTTTGCAAAGTCACCAATTTATTCTTATCTAAATACCATCTAAAAGTGTATTTTCTGTAGTTCTGTAAACTAAGCACTGTTAGTGTTGCACAACTGTACTCATAATCAGTTGGGCAACTACCTACTTCAAGTAATTGATGCTCTTGCTGCCATATATTATTGCTGTGTTTATTGGCCCATAATTTCACAGAAATACAAACTGACGTCCATAACCATAAGTAAATTAAAATAGGCAAAAACAGTGGTATAAATGCGCTGCGGAACTTCCCATGCTCAGCAATATAATTTTTAACTGTATGTTTAAATTCAAAGTTATTATTGTATTTTTTATATAGGTGCCTTAATAAAACAATCGACAACACTATCGCCGTTATTGGAAATAACGTAAATGTTAAGGTGTTATATATACCGTTGGGAATAAATGCGGGATCGGCTTGTTCATCCCATGCAAGTAGAACCAGTGGAGGAGCCGTTGCTAAAAGTAATAGGGCGCTGTTGAAGAGTTGCTTAAAGGTCAAAGGGTATTCACTTATAAAATGCTAAAGCCAATATAAAATAAGAGTATACCTAAATAAACTGCAATCGCCGATAACGAGTTTTTAGAGCGCAGGCGCTTAACAAGGTCGCGTGTGCCATCAACCATGCCTGAAATCACAAGCAGTAAACCACCTGTAAAACGGTAGTTGTTTAAGTTCACGTTACCATTCTCGTCAGTTATAAAGCGTAAATAACCAAAAAGTATAAAAACGCTGCCCGCTATTAGTATCGCGGTTTTAAAATTTTCCAAGGTTTTTCCATGATATTTAGTTAGATACTAAAATGCCACTGAGTTTAGTCAGTGGCATTTAACTATATTCCGAATTTAGTATTTATCCATATTTACTTTGCAAAACCACCTAGAGGCTTTAATAGAAGTGGTGACAGTGCAGCATGTTTATCGGTTAGTTCTTTAGGTAAATCACCCAAATGAACCATGCGTGTTGGTGTTGCTGCAGCAATCCAACGCTCTGCATGATCATCCCAGTTTTGGATGTGTATGTGCGATGCTTCTAAATCTCTAAAGCGCTCATAAACCATAATATCGCCATCGTCAGACATGTAATATTGATAATTTAGTGTACCAGGCTCTGTTTTTGCACGTTCTACTTGTGAATTCATTACTTCACGAAAGGCATCTAATTGGCCTGGGTTTAGCTTGGCTTCAACAATCCAGCCAAAATTATCAAATGTCGTATCACCGTTTTTGTTAATTTGACTAGTTTGTTCTTCTTCGCGAGAAAAGCCACCAAATGGTTTTAGCCAAAGAGGGCTTAAGGCCGCATGACGCTCACGAACATCGTCAGGTAATTCACCTAAATGCACCATGCGTGTAGGTGCAGCAGCTGCCATCCAACGTGCTGAATGGTCGTCCCAATTTTCAATATGTTCGTGTGAAGAGTCTGCATCTGCAAAGCGTTCGTAAACTAAAACATCGCCAGCATCAGACATATAGTATTGATAATTTTTAGTGCCAACTTCATTAAGTGCGCGATTAACTTGTGAATTCATCACCGCTTTAAAGTTTTCAAGTTCACCAGCATTAAGTTTAGCTTCTACTATCCATCCAAAATTTTTAAACATGACTTTCTCTACTTAAATAAATTGCCTCTGTATAAGTGAGGCTAAAAAGTTAAAGGCAATTTCTATCGCCCTAGTTAGCATACCTATCGCTTAATTGGTAAGTGCTTAGATAACGAAGCTAAGTGTACAGAGTATTTAAATATTGATAATAATCGTATTTATTTAATCAGTTTATAGTAAATGTATATAATAGTGGTAAGCCTATTTGCAGGCCATTTAAATTTTTAAGTTAAAATTGCTTTATAGACGTGTTGATAAGCTATTTACAAGTACACTTAGTTATATGAAGGGTAAGCTGTTAAGATGCGCCGTCTTAATAATGTAGAAAGGTTATAGAAGTAACATGTCAAAATTTTTCTTTATGGGTAAGCCCGACATAATGGGTAAAAATAACAGTAATGGATTTGCACCAAAACGTACTGCAAAGCCAGGCACAGAGTTACACCCGTTAACGCTAATTGTAAACTCAGTTGCACGACAATCAGAAATAGAAGCAATACTAGAAGAGCATTCGCTGTTTGCTTCAATTGAAGTTAAAGCTGAAGTACCAGAAGATATTCGCGAACTAGACTTTGCGCTTAGCAAGTCAACACCACAAGTATTTGATAAAGTACCAGAGCGTAACGCACCTTGTGTATGTGGTAGCGGCAAAAAATATAAGAAGTGTTGCGGTTAGTTTCTTAACAACTAAATATGTAGCCTTTCTTTTTTCATCGGTATTAAACAAAAATGCCACTGACCTTGAGCCAGTGGCATTTTTTAATGTTAACCGATTATATGCTTAACTACTTACGCGGTTCGTAATCAATTCTAAATATAACCGTGTAAAGTACTGGCACTACAATTAGAGTCAAAATTGTAGCAAAGCCTAAACCAAACATAATCGTTACCGCCATTGACTGGAAGAACACGTCAAATAACAGCGGGATCATACCTAAAATAGTGGTTATTGCTGCCATTGCTACAGGGCGCACACGGCTAACACCAGACTCAAACACAGCTTGATAAGGCGATTTACCATCGCGAAGCTCAAGGTTAATTTGGTCGACCAACACAATGCCGTTTTTGATTAACATGCCGCTTAAGCTTAATAAGCCAAGCAATGCCATAAAGCTAAACGGCGCATTCATTATCAACATACCCGCACTTACACCAATAATGGCAAGTGGCACTGTAGCCCAAATAACTAAAGGTTGTTTAAGCGAGTTGAATAACAGTACGGTTACCGCAAACATAGCTAAATAGCCTAATGGCAATGAGCCAAAAATAGCCGATTGCGCATCAGATGACGATTCATATTCGCCGCCCCATTCTAATTTATAACCACGCGGTAGCTCTATTGCTTCTACAGGCCCTCGTATGCGGGCAAATAATTTAGCAGCGGTTTCGTCACCTAAAACGTTTTGATCGGCCATTACCGTTATTGTACGTTTACGGTCGCGGCGCATAATTAGGCTGTCTTCCCATTCAACCACAAATTCGTCAACCACTTGCGTTACTGGCACAAACACACCAAGTACTGGGCTATAAATTTGTAAATCGTGAACGCTTTCTACATTTAAACGTTCATTAGCAGGAGAGCGGGCAATAATAGGTAACAGTTGCGTACCATCTCTGTATACGCCTACTTGTTTACCAGAGAGGCTAGTAAGCAGCACATCATCAAGGTCAGATTTACTAATACCTAAACGGCGCGCTTTTTGTTCGTTAAACTGCGGGCGAATCATTTTAGTACGCGCACGCCAGTCATCACGAATATTATAAGCCCCTTCATCCTTTGCTATAACGTCTTCTGCTTTAGCTGCAAGTTTTCTAAGAACTACTGGGTCTGGGCCTGTAAAGCGTGCTTCAATTTTAGCATCGGTAGATGGGCCAATTTCCATCGGCTTAATTTTAAGCTCGGCTGAAAGTGGCGTACTTTGTGAGTATTCACGCACCTTTTGCATTACTATAGCAACCGCCTCGCGGTTTTTTACTCTAATAATAAGCTGCCCATAAGAAGAGTACGATTTTTGAGGAGCATAAGTAAGCATAAAGCGCGGCGCACCTTGGCCTGTTGTACTTGTTATTTCCTCAACGAGCTCTTCATTTTGTAAGTAGTTTTCTAGCTTTTTAATGCCATCAAGGGTTGCACGTATATCTGAGCCTTGCTGCTGCCAGTAATCTACATAAAACATTGGCGTGTTAGACGCAGGGAAAAACGACTGCTTAACCGCACCAAAGCCAATTACTGCAGAGCAAAGTAATACAACCATAAGAACAAGAGTTGTTTTACGATAATGCATAGACACATCTAAAAGTGCTTTATAGCCTGTAAAAATAAAGCCTTTGTACGGGTCGTCGTCTTCCTCTTCGCCCTCAGCATTCTTACCTTTTTTAAACTCATCTTGTTTAAACATTAAGTTTGCAAAAAATGGCGTAAGGGTGATGGCGGTGATCCAGCTTAATAAAAGCGATATAAATAACACCCAAAATAAGCTGCCAGCAAATTCACCCGTGGCATCAGAGCTTAATCCAATGGGAGCAAATGCAGTAATACCAATAACTGTCGCGCCTAGTAGTGGCCATTTAGTTTGCTCAACAATATTAACTGCCGCTTTTAACTTAGTTTGGCCACGTTTTAAATTTATTAATATGCCTTCGGTTACTACTATGGCGTTATCTACCAGCATACCTAGGGCAATAATAAGTGCTCCCAGAGAAATACGTTGCAGGTCTATGGCAAACAACTTCATAAATATAAAAGTGCCTAAAACGGTCAGTAATAAAATACCGCCAATTAAAATACCGCTTTTTAAACCCATAAATATAAGCAGTACCACAATTACAATGGCAATAGCCTCTACAAGGCTTACAATAAAGCCATCTACCGATTTTTCTACTTCTTTAGGTTGGTTATATACCGATTCAACATGTATGCCGTGCGGACGCTGGTATTCAAGCTCTGCTAAGTGTTCGTCAATACGTTTACCTACATCAACTACGTTAACCCCGTTCATAAACGACACACCAATTAACAGTGCTTGCTCTGAGTTGTAACGAATAACATTAGTAGGTACTTCGGCGTATTCTCTAAATACTTTTGCTACATCGCCTAAATAAATAAGCTCACTTGCACCAGGTTTTGAAATAAGCAGAGTTTCAAGCTCACTTACATCTTTAAATTCCCCGGTTGGGTGAAAGCGAATAGACTCATCGCCAACACGTATTTTGCCCGCATTAGACACCGTATTTTGCGATTGCAGCAAGCCAAAAATATGGCTTGGGGCTATACCTAGTTGAGCCAATTTACGTGTAGATACTTCAACCATAACTTGTGGTTGTTGCTCACCAGCAATAGTTACTTTACTTACACCTTTAACCAAGACTAGCTCGCGCTTTAAAAAGTCTACGTAGTCTTTAAGCTCGTCATATGAGTAGCCGTCGCCAGTAACCGAATATAAAACGCCGTATACATCGCCAAAGTCATCTAAAATAGTGCTTGGGTAAACGCCGCTTGGCAGCGAAGGAGAAAGGTCATTAATTTTACGACGCATTTCATCCCAAATTTGGCGCAGCTGCTCTTTTCGATAAGTGCTTTTCATTTCCACCGAAATTTGAGATTTACCATTTGATGAAATAGAGGTCACATAATCAACATAAGGGAGTTGCTGAATCGCATTTTCAATAGGGAAGGTGACTTCCTCCTCGACTTGCTGCGGCGATGCACCCGGGTACATGGTAATAACCATGGCAGTTTTAAGAGTAAACTCAGGGTCTTCTAGTTGGCCTAGGTCAAAATACGACACACTACCGCCAATTAACAGCAGCAGCGCAAACATCCAACTAATTACTTTTTTCTCTATGGAGAGTTGCGCAAAGCTCATAATTATAAGCCTCGCTCTTTATTCCATGGACGTACTTTCATGCCTTCATCTAATGAATGTACACCGGCAGATACAACCATTTGGCCTTCTTTTATGCCGCTAAGTACTTCAATACCATCACGGTGAACTTGCCCTACTTTTACAGCCTGCTTATTAACAACACCTGTTTCTGGGTTGTATAACCACACATACGCGTTATCAGACACGCTTTCTTTTGCTTCTGAAAAAACCGACTCAACAGGTAAAATTGTATACGCTACTTGCGAGCTAGTAACTTTAGATAAATCAATAAATACACGCCCAGTCATACCGGCAAGTAAATTAAAGTCATCAGGTACTGGCAGCGAAAAAACAACTTGGTAGGTCAGGGTGGTTGGATCAGCCTGTGTATCCCACTCTTTTAAATCAAGGGTGTATTCTTTTTTTGCAAAGCCATCAAACACAACGGTAGGGTGGTAATCGGTACCTTTTTTAATGCGCGCTATTATTTTTTCAGGAACTTGGATTTCTACATCCATTAAGTCGCGTGTTTCTAAGCGTAAAATGTTTTGCTTGGCTTGAATGTTTTCAAAGTTTTTAACAAATACTTTAGCCACAGTGCCTGCAAATGGTGCGCGTAATTCACTGTATTCTAGGTTTGTTTCGGCAATTTTAAAGGCAGACTCTGCCACCTGCATATTGGCTAATGCTTCATCGTATTCAGATTGGCTTGCGATTCTTTTTTCAAGTAATTGCTCAATACGACCAAGTTGCGACTTAGCAAGCTCAAAGCGGGCTTTTCTATCATCGTATTGTAATTGAAAGTCTTCTGGGTCGAGCTTTGCCAGTAGCTGACCTTTTTTAACTTCTTCACCTGCTAAAACCGGAAACTCAACAAGCTCACCATTTACTCTAAACGCCAAGTAAGAGCCTTGGTTTGCAACAACCTCAGCAGGAAAGCTGCGAATGTTAGTTTGAGAATCATGACCTATGTTGAATAATTTAACAGGGCGAATGGGCTCTTCTTTAACTTGTTGTTCTGGCTCAGAACAGGCTATTAAGCTTAATAAAGTCGTAGTTAAAAAACATAGACGAAAGAGTTTCATGTCTTCTCCGTTGCAATGATGGCAAAATAATTAAGTGCAGCATACGCTGCAAACATATAAAATAAAAATCATTAAATCTTAGAAACTCAATAAGTTTTACTTATAATGTTGCAGAGTGCTATATGAAGCTGAATCAATTAATAATTTTAGATGCCATAGTGCAAAGCGCAAGCTTAAGCGGGGCAGCACTAAAGCTACATAAAACCCAGCCAGCGCTTACACTTGCTATTAAAAATTTAGAAGAAAAAATAGGGTTTGAGTTGCTAGACAGAAGTAAGTACCGATTACAGCTTACTGAAAAAGGGCGAATTTTCCACCGCGAGGCGCAGCAACTTCTGTATGCCAACGACGAGCTAGCGCAGCTTGCTAAAGAATTGGCACTCGGTAATGAACCCCAATTTAGAATTTGTTACGAACAACTTTGCCATACGCAGAGTTACAACGAGATCATAAGTAATACTTTTAGATTGTTTACCAGCACCGAATTTAGCTTAACAAGCGGGAAGCGCTTTATTTCGTTAGAGCAAGTAAATAGTGGGCAAGCCGAATTAGGCATTGGTCCGTGGTTTGATTTATTTCATGCGACAGGCGATTTAGAAAGCGTACCTATAGGCAGGCTCGATATTGGCATTGTCAGCGCTAAAGGCGTACTTCCTCAAAAGCTAACCTATAGCGAACTGCAAACGTATCCGTGTTTAGCCATGTTTGAAAGTGACTTGAGTATCGACAGCGACAGACTATCGTATTCAAAAGGCTCCGCCATGATGAAAATTGATGATGTATCGACCTTAAAATCGTTTTTACTCTCAGGTGCAGGTTGGGCAATGATGAGCTTAGAGCACTGCGCTCCTGAAATAAAAGCAGGCTTACTTCAAGAAATACACATAACTGACCGAGAGCATAAATTTAGCGCACAAATTAGAGCCTTTAGACAACATGCAGTGCACCACGGCCCTGTAGCGCGCACTATTTGGGAGCAATTTAAAGTACTTAGTGAGGCGTATTTAAATGAACGCTGATATTGATAAAGAAACACTTATTTATACTGTTATCGCAGGCATACCAATAGGTAAAGTGGCAAGCTACGGGCAAGTTGCAGCTCTTGCGGGCTACCCGCAAAACTCACGGTTGGTCGGGCGCTTATTAAAAGTGATGCCAAACGACTCGGTTATACCTTGGCACAGGGTAGTGAATAGCCAAGGTAAAATATCATTCCCTGAAGGTAGCGAAAAATACCAAGAACAACGCGAAAAGTTATTATCAGAAGGCGTACTGTTTAAAAACGACAAAGTGAATATGCGCGAGTGCCGGTGGGAGTGATATGACTATTATTGGCAGGTAAGTGCCATAGCTGACTACGACGACTTAGCCTGTTGTTATGTGCATTTTTGCCAGTGATACTCCATTTGCTTAGCTGTTTGCTCAGCTAAATTTAATGTCGATAGTTCTGACACTAAGTGTAAACTCATATCAATTCCAGCTGATATGCCACCAGAAGTTATATATTTACCTTGAGAGACCCAACGATGATCACTCACAACATTTAATTTCGGGTAGGTCGCACTGAGATCGGCTATATCTTCCCAATGCGTTGTAACTGTTAAACCATTTAGTAAATTAGCTTCAGCTAAAATGAACGATCCTGTACAGACAGATGCGACTCTTTTTGATGTACTAGCAACATTCGAAATCCAAGATATTACAGCAGGCTTTTTAACTTCCTCTATATGTATACCTCCAACAACTATAAGCACATCAATATTCGGATGAGTCTCAAATGAGAAATGTCCGTGCACTGGAAAACCACCACGAGCTTGTACAACATCAGGTTTTTCAGAAACTAAAAATACATTCCAATTTTTATTGCCTAAACGATTTGCAGTACTTAAAACTTCAAATGGTCCAGAGAAATCAAGAACTTCTGCATCATCGTATATGTATATTCCGATATTCATACTCTGTATACTCCATTACACATAACAATCTTAAAATGCGCTAATCACGAATACTTCTGCTGTTGCCACGCTCATTTTTCTGCTTTATATAGTTTTAACAAATTCCCTAAAATATTACTATTACTAAGTTTTCTATTATCTTTGGTAAAGCTAAATGTAACAATATGCGGGTGTCGCAAAAGTGCCATGAGCAGACGCTGGTAATGCTGCGTTAAGTAGTGAGCAACACCACCACGAAACCTAACAATAACACTGTAAACACAAAATCCAACGATAGAATGAAAAATACCATGCGTTGGGAGCAACTTCCACGTGCAGTTATTTGTTATATGGCACGTAGCTCTGCCAACTGTTTGCTTTTGCAGCCAAAATCTTATTTAGCTACCTACTGTATTAGCACCAGCTGACACTAATACAGTAGTTCTAAAACTAACTAGTTATTATTGCTCACTTTCTTGAGAATAAGTTCGGTGCACTCCAACCCGGGATAAAATCGACGGGTTAGAAAATGAAAAGTTTAATTTTTCATGTGTATTATACCCCAATCGAATAGCCGCACTTAGGGAATCAACAACGTCAGGAGATAAGTTTTCTTGTAAATGGTATGGATTAACTTCTGTAACTACTCGCGTTATTAAGCCCATGATAAATGAAAGAGCTCTTGGTAAAACTGTGCCCACTAATTCTCTTGCCCTAGGACAAGACTTTTTGGTTTGGTTATTTGAATCAGGCTCCCCCCCTAAAGCCAGTTCAATTTCTTTTAGTGGTCGACCAAATATCCAAGCGTTTATTCCTGGAATTAAATCGTTTAATACTTGTTCTGTAATGTACCCACTCTTATTATTTCCTGTTGCACCAAGAATAGAAGATCTAGCATCAAATAATAACAATTCCATAGCCTCAACATCTAAAGTAAGCCAGCTGATTAGCCATGTAACCCAGTCCGAAATAGAAGATGGCAGATTTCCGATATCTAACTCAATTTTTTGCTTCAAGCGGTAAAGAATAATTGGAGGTAACCCACTTTGTGATGCAAGAATTGAAAGAGACTGATCAATAGCATCGTTGGCTTCCGCTTCAACTAAACGTCTTAGCTCAGCTAATTGATTATTAAACCGTTGTTCTTCGCCGCCATCTCGTAGTCGGTAAGCGGCAAATGATCTCTCTAGGCTAAACAGTGTATTCTCGTCATTTTCTGTATCGTTTAGAGTTGCTAACCGATTAACCATATAAACAACGTCTTTGTCTGCTATATTCCCATCTGATATCCGGTCTAAAATAACGCCTAAAGGATCGGAAATTTCAACGCAGTGATCATCTTCTGGTATTAGTGCTTGTAGCTTCTCAACAACGCTTCTGCTTAACTGCTGATTCTCTGGAAATGAAAGAGCAGGCTCTGGAACAAGTAGAACAATTCCGTTAGCTAAGTGGCCAGCTCTACCTGCGCGTGCAGCGGCATTTAATAACTCATGAGCTTCTAAAGATTCGCGTCCACCACTTTCAACTTCGGCACGTTTGTCTCCAGCCAAAATTGCTAACTGCGCTGGAAGGTTGAGTCCTTGAGCCAAAGTTGGTGTAGCTACTATAACCATAGCGCCCCCCTCACGTTTATACATATGTTCAGAAAGCTCTCTCTCCATGCGGAGCATGGAAGCATTGTGTGGTACGGCAGCATTACCTTTAGTTAGTAAGGAATGCTTTAGATCACCAAGTTCCAACTCAAGAGCATTCCATCTTAAAGTTTCTTCATCAGTAGGTAAGATATTTAAAGATAAAGAACTAGAGATCTTTTTTGCAGTAGAGATTGCATGAGACTTCTGATTGACAAAAATAATAGTTTTTAGATTGTTCTTAGCACTAAGTTCCGCAATTTTCGCAGAAACGACGTTTACATTAGGCTTTATTGCCAAGCCATACGCATTCAAGGTGCCAGAAAGAGCCACTGAGCTATCTATAAGTTTTGTGAAAGTACAGGCAGCACTATTTTTAACCTGATCCAACCAGTTATGCTGAAGCCCCCAAATGGCATGAGGAGTTATTTGTAGCTCTCGTGATGCTGCAGCACGTAAATCAGTTGCAGTCTTGCCTAATTGATAGTTTATCTGATTCTGAACTTCTAAAGCTCTACTTTTGATTGCTTCTATTTCTCCTTGTTTGTAAATAACAACGCCTCTAGCCTGTCTGCTAGGCTTCCACAGTAGATCGATACTTATACAGTTTCTGCTTGTAAGCTGAGATATCCATGCTGCAAACTCTTGACCATTATTAACCATCGCAGATAGAAAAAGAGTATCAGCATCAGGCGCTATTTTGTTGAAGGCTAAAACGCAAAGCATACTATCTAGCGAACGTCTAATTCTCCCAGATTGAGGGCTCAGTAGGTGGCATTCATCGAAAATGAGAAGACCTACATCCTCAAATGAATCAGGAGAAAAAGATAGCATTGCTAAACATCTTTCCGGTGTCATAACTTCGATTTCAGGCAGGACAGCATCAACTTGAAAAAGTAAATCAAAGTCACTAGATACTGAAGATCCTAAAATATCTTTCGGAAACATTTCTTGAAGATCGGTAGTAAGCTGTTCTACAAGCGCATGTGTAGGAGCAAGAAATATAACCTTCTTGCCTTGGCCAAGAACATTGGCGATTTTTATGGATGATACCGTTGTTTTACCCGCGCCTGTTGGTAACACCATTACTGCTGAAACTCCACTCTTGTGAAATCCATCATCTAGTGCTTTTCTGTGATTTGGCCAAACATAAGGGAATTTATTTGCTCTAAATGATATCCATTTTATCCAAAATTCGGAGTCGCAACCTTGTGGAACAGGTAAATTTGTTAAAGAGGATTCGGATATTCCTTCGTAAGCAGCTACAAGTAGTGACGATAAATGATAAATGCCTGGGTAGCTATACTCGATTCTAGGAGACGTATCGCTTTCAATTACAATTGCAGATAGAGATTTAACTTTTTCAAAGATAACTTTTGGTGACTGCTGCTGAGCGTCTAAGCCTAAGGTGCTCTTTGCCGCGAGTTCGATTCCTTGGGCAAGCGAATGTAACATTACCAATGTGGCAGTACCCTCATTTGGAGCTACAGCTACTTTAGAGAGTTCAACAGCTCTTACTTCGCCACGAGCAACAATATCAGAAAGGTTACCCTTCGCTAAGTCAATAATATGGCTTGTGATAATATAGGCTATCGAGCTTTGGTTCTCGCTCTGATTAGAAATTTGCGAAGCAGCTTCATGGGCATCAGCGTATTGCTCTGAAGATAAAAATAAAAGTACGGCTGCTAGTTCAGGTGATAATCGATCACGACTGATATTGAACGGGGTTTCTTCCCCATCATTAAGAAGTTTCTGTCTACGAGCAATAATAAGTTGCGCACTCGCAGCGACAAATGCAGATGGGCGTCTAATTGTGCTGTCTTCACTAACAGATACAATGAGCTCATAAGTATCAGCGATCTTATCAAGACTCCACTCTCCCTGATTATTACTTTGCTCTTCACCTCCAAGTCGAATTGAAACAATTTTCGCATAGTGACTAGTCAGCAATTGAGGTAAATTAGCTGGATTAAGGTTTGGGAGTTTTGGTGCTGAGCGAAGTAATGCTGCAGTTTCTGGATCGTACATTTAGGATACCTCTAAATTCTGAATGTAATGCACTATTTTATCAGCCAAAATATCAAACCAATCTCTTAATTCGCCATTAACAATTAAACTTGCTCCGATTCTTTGATCTTGATTTATATCACTTATCTTGTTGTAGCCTTTGAAAAGGGCTTTTTGTGCCTCTTCACCATCAAAATTCTGGGTTAAAGCAAACCCTGCGCGATACTGCCTACAACTATTATCGATAACCTTATTAACCATGCCCATTGCTTGTCTGTTAGATGCACCACTCATTTTTATTAAATTTGCAGCAGCAGCAATAAGCTCAGCATTTCTTGTATTACCATGCCTATCTAAAAAACCTGGAATTACCTTTTGCGTAAATGTATTTCGCGGTGACTCTACACATTTATCTTCAAAAATCGTCGACTTTAATATCTCACTACGATCATTACTCAGCTCTATCATAATGCCGTCTAGACCTTGGGACGTGGCACTAGTATGCGGATCTTTAAGGAAACACCTATCACCCGAGACTTGTTTAGCGGCAATCCAAGAAATAAGTTCAAAAATCAAACCATCTCGGTGAACTCTTGGGTATCCGATTCGTGGGCTTTGGTTAACGTCCTGTACTGTGAACTTTATTATTGCTTCCTGCTTAAGAGCCTCATTTGTAAATGCAGGTACAGCTGGTAAAAGCTCTTCGATGATATGCTCTGCTTGCATCGCCTGTCCCATAACGATTGTCGCAATTAAGCCTGCTAGCTGATCTTCATTAGCAACGGTCCATTTAGAACCGACGCAATCATCATCAATTGGGAAGCTAATTATATTTAAGGCGGCAAGATGGGGGTGTGCGGGCATTTATAAATTTCCTTATAGTTGTAAAATTCGACCAGTATTATTTAAACAAACACAACATCATATTTAGAGCATAAAGTAGATGTTGGCCGATCCCTTTAAAGTGCCTTCTACAGCTTTATCAGAGGACACTTTTCTATTTTAGCGCAAAACATCCTTATTTTATAAACTTATATTAATAACAAATAGTGTAAGTTATTGCCAGTTATAAATATTATGCTCAATGTAGTTGGCTAATTAACAATGACACCCATCCAAATTTTGGTGTGGCTGTCTTGCTTAATTGTTGTTTAATTTGTTTGCGTATTACTCTTTGTCCCCAAATTAATAATTTTCACTTCAGGTTTATATCACGTTAATTTCCATAAAATTGTAATACTTCCCCTGTACCTTATTTACTTTATTTCTATTTGGCAGCTGTGAAGCTAAGTTGCCATAAAATTATAATTAAATAATAGGTAAATACCCTAATGAAGGCTTTAATCAAAACCGCTTTAATAGTTGTTATTTCCAATGCTCTTTTTGCATGTGGTTCTGATAATTTAGTTTCAACAGAAAATTCTGATCAAGTTGAAAATGAAAGTACGGTAAGTACTACGGTGACGCAAGGAGCTAATAAACTTGCAGAAAATAATAGTGATAATGTTTGGCGCTTTGCGGTTATACCCGATACCCAAGGTCGAGATGATGATGATTATAAACAAACAATTACACATACCTACGATGGTATAACGTTATCTGTCGATATTGGTTATGACGTTAATAATGATGACATTTTTGATGGTGAAGGTTGGAAGATTGACGTGTCTGACCCTTATAATGCTATTTTTGTTGATGAAAATGGAGATCCGCTTGTTGCTGGCGGCGTGCCGGTCGAAATTGCAAGTAGCGAACGTTCAGATACGCCTTATGATTTTAAACACCTTCCTGCTTTATTAGTTGACCCTATTGTTTCTAAGATAAAAGAAGAGGGGGTTTCAGTTGTACTCGCAGTAGGTGATATGACCGATGTACGCACAGAAAATGAATATGTTGAATGGATGAATAAGGTTGGCACGCCTTTAACTGAAGCCGGAATGACTGTTTTACCTGTGCGTGGTAATCACGAAATTGTAGATGGTTATGATTGGCTAAGTTGGTTTACTACTTCAGTGGATACGACAGACAATCGCTCTGTTAATAATATGGATAATGGTATTGATGCATATACCGATGCAGATTCACAGGAATTCGATCAAGGGTACAATTTGTATCAACAATACCCAGGAAAACTATTAAGCAAAGGGTTAGAAAGCGGCGAAATAGTGGGTTACGAAGGTATTGAAGATCTTATGTACTATACCGTTCAAAACAATACCCTATTTATTGCTATAGACTTTTATGCCAGTGATTTAGTGTCTGTTAACTATGAAGGTACTTGGCTTCTTATTTACGATTGGTTAAAAAATGTTTTAGAAACAAAAGGGACTACGGTTGATCATATCGTTATGTTTGGTCATGAAGCTTTATCAACCAAAAAGCGTCCGTCTGTTTATAATTATGATGAATATTTTGATTATATTAGTTCGTTAAAAAGCGATGGTACAAGTGGAGATGAGGATGAAACTGAGCCAGGTATATTAGGGCTTGATACTGGTCAATTAGGTTATTTACAGCTGCAAGATGAGTCTTCACCTGGCTTAATGGATAACGTCCTTAATTTATTGAGTGAATATAAAGTTAACTATATTGCTGGGCACGATCATCAATACTCTCGTAGCTTAATTCATCCAGATAATTCGAATCCATCCGTTGGCTTTACGCAAATTGTTGCCGGTAATGCATCTTGGAAAGCGTATAACAATCGTTATGGTATTCATGATAAATATGAAACGGGTTTAGCGCAGGATAATTTTGCTCAAGTAGGTGACTACGAAGGAACAAATAGTCAGTACACTAAAGATTTAACTAAGTATGAAAAATCAAACAAAATATCATTCGTGATTGTTGAAGTTAATGGTCGTCAAATTACGTTTAAAAACTATTATGCACCGGTTAATTTCTCAGAAGCAGATATGAACATGGGTACATATTGGGATGAACCTCAAAATGCTTGGGTGCAATATGATGTTGATTCAGCAGGTAAAACCATTGAAGAAATTATCCCTATTGAATGGAATGTAGGTGATAGTGCAAGCTATACGAGCGATGCGCTACAGCGTGTTGTTTCTCCTTACGAATCTTATTGGGCAACAACAAAAACACCTGATGAAGCCGGTTATATTGGTACGCAAGCGGCTATTTTAGATGGTTTTAATTTAACGTATAACAGTGTTGAAGTGTTAACTACCGATACCCAAGATAAAAAGCAGGTGGGCGTTGATGCAAACTATCAAGATGATTTAGGGACAGGTAAAGGTGAATATACAATCTTTGCTGATGCTTATAGTATTCCTCGAGAAGAGCAAGCAATGAATGAATTGTTGTCATTGAGCTGGTTTACTGACGAGGATGCTACAACTGTATCTGATATTTTGTACATTAATGGTAATTTAAACCAAGATGGCTCATATAAAAACACAAACGGATTTGTGCAAACCAGCTCTCCTTCAGAGTTGTTTTTTGATAAAGATGCAGTGGAAACCGATAATCCCACGAATGTTATTCGCGATGGTGTAGTGACAGCTGAAGATGACGCTGATGCAATGACGATTGCAATAACAGCTCCCGAAGGCGTTGATTTATCTACTTTAACTATTGGTCGATACAATGAAGAAACGGGTGTTTGGGACGCGTTTTTAGATGAAAACTGCTTTACTGCCACATCTTACTCGGATGACTTTAGCGTTATGTTTCAATCGGGTGCTGGTAGTGCGCCAAGTGATGTAAGCAGCAGTTGTGGGACTTATTTGTGGGGTTATAATTATAACAATAACTCTGTTTGGGGTTTTACACATAAAGACGGTCGATTTGCTTTGGTTTTAAAAGTTGATAATGCTGGGTAAAGACCTCATTATTTTTGAATTTATATAATTTAGTGTATTTTAAATCGATATAGAGCCTGACTTTATATCGATTTTACATATGTGATCCTCTAAATATTTCGATGTACTGCTTGTTGTGCACTTTAAGTCGTTATCAATAAACATAATTACTAATTGAAATATAATGACAAACACACCCAGCAATAACAAATAAGTGCCAAATAGCGTGGCTAAATTGGGTGCTTTTAGCGCTGTAAAAAAAAGTACCTAAACTATAAAAAATACCGCCGGCAAGTAGCCAGTAAAGTGCTTTTACATCAACACTTGAATAAAGCGGATAAACAATAGCCAGTGCAAACCAGCCCATGAGTAAGTAGGTGGCGAGTGATATTTTTTTATTACCGTTTTTTACAAATACTTTGTACGCAACGCCCGCCAGTGCCACAGTCCATATAAATGTAAGTGTTGCCCATGACCAAGCACCGGTTAATGAGATTAATAAAAAGGGAGTGTAGGTGCCGGCAATTAATAAGTATATGGCGCAGTGATCGCACTTTTTATAAAAGGCTCTTAAGCGCGGTTGAATACTGGCGTGGTACAAAGTGGATGACAAAAACAGCACAAATAGGCTACTGCCATAAATTGCAGTACTAATATACGCTTTAGTGCTGGTGGCTTGGCTAAATAAATCCCACATAACAAATGCGGCAAATACAATACCAAGTGCATGGCTAATTACGTTTAGTTGTTCTTCTTTTTTAGAATAGGGCGCTTCTAACGACATGACAGATCCTACCACTATTTGAATGAATTTTAGTGTACAAGTGTACGCTGAGTTTTTCAATATTATAATTTTTATATGAATACAATAATTTATTATTTTTCATAAAGTTGAAACATCAATTTAACCAATGCGTAATTAATAAGACGTAAAAAAGTCGTAATAGTTCGTTAGATTACCGGTAATTCCTAAAAACAATTAACCGGACGAACAGTGAAAAACATGAAAAATAAATTAACAACACGGCCTTTTCTTAAACTTACTAAATTGTCTGTTGCGATGATTTGCGTTACATCAACAAATAGTTTTGCAGATCAAACCATAAATAAAGAACTTGATGAAATAGTGGTTGTTGCTCAAAAGCGTGCGCAATCAATACAAGATGTGCCTGTAACAATAAGTGCCTACGATGGCGACTTTTTAGAGAGCTTAGGGATTGGCGAACTCGACACTTTATCTGAAATAACACCAGGGCTTGTTATTCAAGAGCAAAGCCCTAACAACCCAGGCTTTGTAATTCGTGGTATTACGTCTGATAGTGGGTCGTCTCAATCATCCCCTCGTGTGTCTATTTATTATAACGGAGCAGATGTATCACGCTCTCGTGGCTCATACTTTGAGCTTTTTGATGTAGAAGGGATTGAAGTTGTTAAGGGACCACAAGCGACACTGTTTGGAACAGCAGCTTCTGTAGGTGCTATTAGTGTAGCAACACGTAAACCACAAAAAGATTTTTCGGCTCAATTAAAAGCATCCGTTGGTAATTACTCGGCCAAAGGTGTTAGTGGTTTTGTAACGGGTGGTAATGATTTAATGCAAGGGCGAGTTGCTTTTACTTATCGTGAACGTGATGGGTTTATAAAAAATATTGCAGGAGATAGTAACTCCCAAAATCCGGCTGGGTTTAAGCAAGATGATATGCATGCTATTGAGCGTTTTTCTTATCGTCCGTCTTTACGTATTACACCTAATGACGATGTAACGATTGATTTGGTGTATACGTATGAAAAAAATGATGACTCGGGTACATCTTTTAAAAATGGGCTTTATGCACCCACCGGTGGTGATACAAGTCCATATAGCTTTGTTGAAATGCCAGGTAGTCCGTATGCAGAGTCTGTGTTTGGAAAAAAAGACTTAGGTGTGGAGCGCACAGTTAACGATTTAAATTTGACTGTAAATTGGGATGTAAGTAACGATTTAACAATCACCTCAATTACTGCAGGGCGTAATTTTGATTCTTTAGAAGTGTTTGATGCTGATGGTACGCAAGCATGGTTTTTAGAATTTGCAGAAGCTGCTGAGGGCGATCAATTTAGCCAAGAATTACGCGCTGTTTATACGCAGAATAAGTTCACTAGTATTTTTGGTGTGAGTTACTTTGAAGAAGATGGTAGCCAGCGTATTCCATTTAGTACAGAGGAGTCTATATTTTTAAATTGCTTAGGCGTATTGGGCTCAGGTGTTCCTTGTATTAATAATGATGGTAGCGTTAATATTTTAACGCCAGTATTAACAGGTGGTGTAGTAAACGAGTTGCCATATTCACTAGAGTTTACAAACTATGGTGAAAACAAAGCGTACTCAGCGTTTGCTGATGTAACTTATGCTGCAACTGAGGCACTAGAGTTAACAGCGGGTCTTCGTTATATAAAAGAAGAAAAGCGCAGTGGTTATAGCTCTGCAGCACCCAATAGTGTTTTAACACAAGCGCCATTGTTTACGGTTGATACAAATGGTGAAACATTTTATGGCGATGCTGATTATGATGATTGGCTGCCACGTTTTAATGCGCTTTATATAATAAACCCTACTACAAATATGTATGCGACTGTTTCAAAAGGGCGTCGTTCGGAAGTACTTGAAGTAAGTTCGGCTAACGATGAACAAGGGAGTGTTGAAGCTTCTATATCAGAAGTCCCAGCGGAAATTATTTGGAACTACGAAACCGGTATTAAAGGCAAAGCGCTTGACGGGCGTTTAGATTACTCTGTCGCTGTATTTTATCAAGATTACTCTAACTTTCAGGTTACGTTACAGGATGATGAAGGCGTTGCGTTTTCTGCTGATGCGGGCTCTGCCACTAATGTTGGCGCAGAGGCTGAAGTAAGGGCGTTAATTAATAATGAGTTTGAGGTATTTGCCAATACGGCTTACCTTGATGCTGAAATAGATGATGATAGTAATAATGGTAACCTCGCAGGCAATAAATTTAGACTACAACCAGAGTGGACGTTTAGTACGGGGCTGTTTTATTCAACAGAATTGTCGAACTCACTTAATTTAACGAGCTCTTTAATATATAGCTACCGCTCTGAAGTGTATTTTGAGCCAGCAAATGCGCCAATATCAGGCTTAGATATTAGCCAACCTGGGCTTGGATTAGTCAGTGCGCGCTTAGGTATCGCAAATGGTGATGACTGGGCTGTTAGTGTATTTGCTAGTAACTTATTAGATAAAGAGTATTTAGTTGATGCAGGTAATACTGGAGGAGGATTTGGCACCCCAACATTTGTTGCAGGGGCACCTCGCTTTGTTGGTATTGAGTTAACTCTCGGGTTTGGTGGACAATAATACATTTAACTACTTGATATTTTAATTGAGCCACTGCAAAGTGGCTTTTTTATGTGATCACGTTAAAGTGAATTTATATTAGGCAAAAATGAAACAAGATCTAAAAGCTGCTTTACTTACCGCCATTGTTTATCCTGGAGCGGGGCATTTTTCTTTAAAAAAACACCTTATAGGCGCTATTTTTGCGGGTGTATTCTCTGTTCTTTTAATTTTAACCTTTCAAGATATATTTGCGATTGCACAGTGTACTGCAAATGAAATTGTAAACGGAAAAATCCCCATGTCGGTTACGGCCATTTTAAAAGCCGCGCAACAACCATCTAACGCCTGCGCTCAGCTCGCTGAATATAAGTACGTACCTTTAATGATTATAATTTGGGTGCTGAGCATGATGGATGCATACCGTTTGGGCAGAAAAGCGCTGCCCACTAAAAAATAAGCCAGTTAATCAGAACTCGGTTTGGTTGGCTTATTAATTTTCTTCCCGCATATTTATCCCTGATATTTAGCTATTATTGATGGCGGTAATAATAATTATTATTACCGCTTTTTCCATTTTTATACATATTTTTTGTAACCGAGATTTTCGCCTGTACCATGTAAACATCGTGTAAACTCCTGTATATACCCAGTAAAATCCTCAAACCTCGTTAAATCGCTCACTTGTTGATATTTAGTTAATTAAAATCCTTCTCCTTGTACCTTTTTATTCATTTAATGTTAATAAATAAATGATACTTTCTGCTCGCCAAATTAACTTTGTTTAACTATTAAGTATTGGTTTGGTGTCAATTTATTACGTCAAACGATGACGACTGATAATTTCAATTTAAGGAAATACGATGAATAACAGTTCAAATAATCACAAAAGAAAGGATTTTAAAGTGGCGAGCTTATCGTTAGCTTTATTATTAGGATGCTCAACTATGGCCAATGCCGCTGTTGAAAAGTTAACGGTGAGTGGGAATCAAATTCTTGCAGGTGGAGAAAACACAAGCTTTGCAGGACCTAGCCTATTTTGGAGTAACACCGGTTGGGGCGCTGAAAAGTTTTATACAGCAGAAACAGTAGCAAAGGCAAAAACTGAATTTAATGCAACATTAATTCGTGTAGCTATTGGTCATGGTACGAGTACTGGTGGTAGTTTGAACTTTGATTGGGAGGGCAATATGAGCCGTCTTGATACTGTTGTAAACGCAGCTATTAGCGAAGATATGTACGTTATTATTGATTTTCATAGCCATGAAGCACATACCGATCAGGCGACTGCAGTTCGCTTTTTTGAAGACGTAGCTACCAAATATGGGCAGTACGACAATGTTATTTATGAAATTTATAACGAGCCGTTACAAATCTCGTGGGCTAACGATATTAAGCCTTACGCAGAAACAGTTATTGATAAAATTAGAGCAATCGATCCTGATAACTTAATTGTGGTTGGTACACCTACGTGGTCGCAAGATGTTGATGTGGCATCACAAAACCCGATAGATCGCGCCAATATTGCTTACACTTTGCATTTTTATGCTGGCACGCATGGTCAATCGTATCGAAATAAAGCACAAACAGCACTCGATAACGGCATTGCACTATTTGCTACAGAGTGGGGAACAGTTAATGCTGATGGCAATGGTGGTGTTAATGCTAATGAAACTGATGCATGGATGGCATTTTTTAAAACAAACAATATTAGCCACGCTAACTGGGCTTTAAACGATAAAAACGAAGGTGCCTCGTTATTTACCCCAGGCGGTAGTTGGAATTCACTAACATCGTCAGGCACTAAAGTTAAAGAGATCATTCAAGGTTGGGGTGGTAGTACGGTTGCTTTAGACTCTGATGGCGATGGTATAAGTGACAGCCTTGATCAGTGCGATAATACTCCCGCAGGTACAACGGTTGATAGTATTGGTTGTGAGGTAACTGACAGCGATGGCGATGGTATTAGCGATAGTGTTGATCAATGCCCTAATACACCTGCAGGTGAAACTGTTAATAATGTAGGTTGCGTTGTTGAAGTAGTTGAACCACAAAGCGATGCGGATAACGATGGAGTGAATGATGATATTGATCAGTGCCCAGATACACCCGCTGGTACAAGTGTTGATACAAACGGATGCAGTGTTGTAAGTTCAACAGATTGTAATGGTATTAATGCATACCCTAATTGGGTAAAAAAAGATTACTCGGCCGGTCCGTTTACTCACAATAACACCGACGATAAAATGCAATATCAAGGTAATGCATACAGCGCAAATTGGTATACAAACAGCATTCCCGGAAGTGATGCTTCGTGGACGCTTATCTATAGCTGTAGTTAAGCGCGTTAAATAAAATATGCGAAGAAGGTAAATAATACATTTACCTTCTTTTTAAAAGTATTAGCCTTTATAAACACTTTGGTGTTGATCAGTGATGTTGTAGCTAGGGGAGTTTATGTTATCTATATAGCGCCAATCGGTTGTGATTTGCTCTTTAGTAATAGTCAGTAACATATATCCACGGTGTGATAAGTCACAATAGTTTAAGTCGTTTATTAACAATGAAAGCGAGTCAGCCATTTGCTTTGCTTGTGCTGTATTAAGCGCTAAATAATGCTCCATACCCGGGGATGTAACACCAGGCGTTGCAAATTCTACTCCTACGCTTTCGCCTTTTGCATTTTTTAATGTGCCATGCCACGCATTGTGCGTATCACCTGCAACCACGACTAACTTTTTATTTAATGCAGCAACGCTTTTGTATAATGCTTCGCGCTCGCTTGGGTAACCATCCCACGCATCTAAATTATAAGGCATTAAAGTATTTACACGTGCAAGTTGTGCGGGTGTTACCGCTTTATTTTCTAACACGGCTTTTTTAATGGCAACAAGCTCTTTTAACACCTGAGGTATTTTAGTGCGATCGGATTGCGAGAATATTTCAGTAGGTAGCCACATTTTAGTCATCAATACTTGCTGGCCCAATACTTGCCATTTTGCATTTGATTTAGTTATTGCACTGGTGAGCCAGTTTAGTTGTGTGTTACCTAGTAACTGCCTATTTGGGTTATTTAAATCACTGGCAAAGCGAGCAACATCCATTTGTTTGGTCTCGGGGTTTTTATAGTCGCTGTAAGCGAGTTGTTCATCGCGTGCTATTACGCGAGTATCTAGCATGTGCAAGCTTATTAAATTACCAAAATCAAAGGTGCGGTATATTTGCGGGCTTTGTTCGCCCATTGGCGGCCTAATTGGCAGCCATTCGTAATAGGCTTGAATAGCTGCTGCACGGCGCTTAAAAAAGTCACCTTCATCAGGGGTATGATTTTCAGCACCACTTTTATAGGTATCGTTGGTAACTTCGTGATCATCCCATATTGCGATAAAAGGCGCTGCAGCGTGAAGAGCTTGAAGGCCTTGGTCTGTTCTGTAAATTGCATAACGTTTGCGGTAGTCGCTAAGGGTAATAATTTCACCGCTGTTATCAGCTGCTAATTGGCGGCCAATTTTTTCAGCATTTTCGGTAGCGTATCCGCCCATTGGGTATTCGTAAATGTAATCACCCAAATGCAGTACTACATCTAAATCTTTTTGTTTAGCGGCATCGGTGTAGGCATTAAAGTACCCAGCAGGGTAGTTTGAGCACGACACAACAGCCATTTTTATTTGTTCAACATTGTTTATTGGTAGTGTTTTAGCACGGCCAATTGGGCTTTGTGTATTTAAACCCACAAATCGATAAAAGTACTCTGTGTTTGGAGCAAGTTCTTGCACATCTATTTTTATTGTAAAGTCTCTGCTTTTATCTGTTTTTTCGCGCCCGCTGCGAATGATGTTTTTAAATTGAGAGTCACTTGCCAGTTCCCAAGCAACAGTAACTTCAAAATTTGATTGAAAAGTGGTTGCACGTGTCCAAATTATTAAAGCATTACTGAGCGGATCGCCACTGGCTACACCGTGTTTAAATTCAATAGCCGATAGAGGTTTGTTTGTTAATGTTTGAGCACAACCTGTAATGGCACTCGATACTGCGACGGTAAATATGCTTGCTGCTGAGGTTTTTAAAAAATTTCGACGTGATGAAAGGGTCATACTGCACTTTTTGAATTATTAATAGTGGTGTGCACTTTAGCGGGTAGATATGACGTTTTTATAAACGCTAAATGTATTTAGTGTGACGGTATTAATACATTTAAACCCTTTTATTTATTAACTAAAAAGTAGTCAAAAAATTAAATTAAATGGTTAAATTAACAATGTATGAATTTTTTAAATTAAAGCGATGCATGTAAAACTGTTTAATTACAGTTACTTATGATTTGTTTTTATGTTGGCACAACCCTTGAGTATGTAACTACGTCTAAACAATACACAAACAAGGAATACCATTATGAAACATTCAATTAAAATCGCTATGGCAAGTTTATTAGTATTAGGTTCTGCGCAAGTACACGCAACAGAAGTGGACCTAGATGTAACTGATATATTAACTCAAAGTGTAGCAAGCTACGTAAAGCAAACCACAATCGAGCTTGAAAAATCACTAAAGGAAACGCTTTATTTTGATGCTAAAACTGTTTTAGAGGGTTTATTAGATGAGCCCGTTTTAACACATAGCACAACGCCTAAAAATACTGACACTAGTATTAAAAACGCAAAATAAATTATTTAAAGGATTAAAACGATGAGCAGTGAACTTGGATTATTTGCATTAATGTTAGCACCCGTAGTCAGTATGATTAGCGCTTATTACTCGGTTCAAGTGTTTAAAGCTATGGGAGGTTGGTTTAATCTTTAGCCAATTATATAGCTGGTAATTAATTCGATTCATACAAAGCTGATCGACTTAGCAAAAGCGCACGTAAATAAAGGCAGAGTGTTTGAAAGAAGTAGACTTTATGAAACGTGCGATTTTTCCATTACCCATTTTTATGTTACCAGAAGGCTATACGCGATTACGCATATTTGAGCCTCGCTATTTAAATATGGTTAAAACCGCATTAAAAAACAATACAGGGTTTGTGCTTTGTACATTTGAGCACGACACGCCATTTAATATAAGCGCGCAAGGTTGCCTTGTTGATATTATTGATTTTGATCAAGACGACAACGATGTATTATTAATCGATGTGTTTGCTTCTCAAAGTGTTCAAATAAATGATGTTTATCAAGACGAGGACGAACTGCGACATGGCTTGGTGTCTTCTTGTAATACGCCATATTGGTATAAGGATTCTAACAATTCAGTTGGCGAACATGACTTATTGCATGATGCGCTTTTAAACGTGTTTAAAAGTAATCCGGAACTTAATTTACTGTACAAAAAAACTCACTTTGACAAACTGCCTTGGATTGCAGCTCGTTGGCTTGAGCTCCTACCTATTTCTATTGAGAAAAAACAGCAACTTGCGTTTGAAACGAACTTTGATAACTTACTGAATTTCCTCCATACTGTGATTAATAACGAATTTGCCTAAATTTTATGATCCTAAATTAATTATTGCCCGTATTACTTAATACAAAAGCAATAACGGGATAAATTATTATGGTAAGTCAACAACAGTCACCACGTTGTGAACCTAATACAGGTAAGTACACTGCCATGCCAGAAACGCCGAGTAAAGAACTCATGCAAGCGCTTATAGATGTTGCACAGTCACGCGATAAAAAAGCATTTTCCTATTTATTTGAATACTTTGCGCCAAAAATTAAACGCTTTGGAATTAAGCAATTTGGTGTTGAAGCTCAAGCAATGGAGCTTGTGCAAGAGACGTTAACATCTGTTTGGCGTAAAGCACATTTGTATCACAGTGATAAAGGTGCGGCTACTACGTGGGTTTATACCGTTATGCGTAATGCTTCATTCGATATGCTTCGTAAAATGAAAAGTAATAAAGAAGAAAACATAAGCGAAGATATTTGGCCGTTATTAAACGAATCACAAGATACACATCACGAATACAGTGATCATTTAGAAGATAAACAAATTAAACGTTATTTAGATAAATTACCTATTGCTCAACGCGAAGTGGTAAGAGGCGTTTATTTTCAAGACATGTCGCAAGAGCAACTTGCACATCAACTTAATATTCCAGTAGGCACGGTAAAATCACGATTACGTTTGGCCTTGCAAAAATTACGTAATGAAATGGGAGATCAGCATGATTAAACATCACCCGAGTGAAACTTTACTGACACAGTATTGCGATGCATCACTTGCTACATCATTGAGTTTAGCCGTTTCTATACATGTAGATATGTGCCCTGTGTGCCAAGCTAAAGTAGCTAAAATTGAGGCAAGCAATGCAAACGCATTATTTAGCGAAGAGCCAGCGCATTATGAGAAACCTCAAGCTGAGCAACCTGAGTTACTTGAAGAATTTGAATTGAATGTGCTTGATATGATCACGTCTGATGATTCTATCGACGAAGTTTATGAAGTAGAGCCTGTTTCTATTAAAGTTAATGAGCATAACTATCAGCTTCCACGTGCGCTAACGCGTATTTCTCACAGTAAATTTACCCAAGTGGGTAAGCTTGCGAGATCGCGTATTGCACTTGATGATGGTCCGTTACGCTCTAGCTTGTTACATATTGATGCTGGTGGTGAAATACCAGAACACACGCACACTGGCTTTGAAGTTACTTTACTCCTAGATGGCGAGTTTAGTGATGAAGAAGGAAAATATGTACCAGGTGACTTTATATGGCAAGATGGTAGCCACCAACATACTCCTTTAACAAAAGATGGTTGTTTGTGCTTTACAGTTGTCAGTAGTGCGCTACATTTTAATAAGGGCTTCAGCAAGTTACTAAATCCAATAGGTAATTTGATTTACTAAGAGAATTTATGCACACAGATATAATAAAAATAGGTATAAGCGCCTGCTTAGCAGGCGAAAAAGTTAGATTTGACACAGGTCATAAAAAGTCAAACTTCTGTATGGATGAGTTAGGTAAACACGTTGAATATACACGGTTTTGTCCGGAGGTAGCGGTAGGTTTACCAATACCTCGACCAACTATTCGCCAAGTTAAAGTGGGAGATACTATTAAAGTATGTCGCCCTGATGGCACTGGAGACGTAGGTCAACAACTTACCGAGTATGGTAAAAAAGTTGCAACAGAACAAGCTAAAGAGTTGAGCGGGTTTGTATTTTGCGCAAAAAGTCCAAGCTGTGGCATGGAACGCATTAAAATATACAACGAAGCAGGCACGGGTAATACCTCTGAAGGCGTTGGTTTTTTTGCTGAGCAAATAATGAAGCACAACCCATTATTGCCATGTGAAGAAAACGGTCGCTTAAACGACATGCATTTACGTGAAAACTTTGTAATGAGAATTTACGTATTTAAAAATTGGCAAAAGTTAGCACAAGAACCACTAACGGTTCATAAGCTTACTCAATTTCATTCTCAGTATAAGTACTTGTTGATGGCTCATAATTATCAAGCTTATCGAGATTTGGGTAATCTGCTTGGAACGTTCGTAGGTGACGATATAAATGCAGTTGCGGATGAATATATTTTAGGTTTGATGACGGGTCTGAAAAAGCCAGCTTCTCGCAGAAATAATTGCAATACCCTAATGCATTTACAAGGTTACTTTAAAAATGATTTATCGAAGGTTGAAAAACAAGAACTTCGTGATGCGATAGACGAATACCGCGAAGGATTGGTGCCATTGTATGTACCACTTACCCTGTTAAAACATCATTTGAAGGTTCATCCGAATGAGTACCTTGAAAAACAAGTGTTTTTTAACCCTTACCCTCACGATTTAAAACTACGATTTGGTATTTAATGGATACATTATTTTGGTTTAGGCGCGATTTGCGCCTTTTTTCTAACGAAGCGTTAATTCAAGCGCTAAATAATGGCGCTAAACACGCCATTTTTTTTGTGTCTGAAAATCAGTGGCAACAACACCAAGCTGCGCCTATTCAGATTGACTTACTCAAGCGCCGAGTTGCTTATCTTCAATCACAACTTGCTGATTACGGTATTACTTTACATATTATTGAAGCGCCTAGCTTTTGTGATTGTACGCGCGAGCTTATTAACTTTTGTAAAGCAAACGATGTAAAACACGTAATTGCTAATACAGAATATGAGCTTAATGAAGTAAACCGCGATAAAGCAATTTTGCATGAATGCGATGAGCTTTCTATTACTTTTACTTTGTACGAAGGTGATTTAATTGCACCTGTTGGAACGGTTAAAAATCAAAGTAATGAAATGTATAAAGTGTTTACTCCCTTTAAACGTGCATGGTTAAAGCAGTATCAAGATACACACTTTAGTTTGCCACAATGGCCTTTAACATCTGACCCTATTGAGTTTGACGAGAGTGATTTACTAAAAAGTGATGGGTGCTCAGATAAGTGGCCAGTTGACGACGAAACACTCTCTACCGTAGTTGATAATTTTATATGCGACAAACTTACAAGTTACGATGACCAGCGTGATATTCCCAGTGTAAAAGGCACATCGGGTTTAAGTCCGTATTTAGCACTAGGTATTGTAAGCACAAAGCAACTGCTTATTAATATTCAGCAGCGTTATCCTGATATTTTAACTACATCGAAAAGTAAAACGTTTACGTGGATTAACGAGCTTGTTTGGCGCGAATTTTACAGACATTTAATTGCTGAATTTCCGAAGCTTTCGCGCGGCGATAACTTCAACGAAAAGTATAATGCTGTAGTGTGGCGTAAAAGCGAAAGCGATTTTAAAGCATGGTGCGAAGGGCGTACAGGTTACCCATTAGTGGATGCAGCAATGCTACAACTTAAGCAAACCGGTTGGATGCATAATCGTTTACGAATGGTTGTTGCAAGCTTTTTAACTAAGCATTTATTAATAGACTGGCGTGAAGGTGAACGCTTTTTCATGCAGCACTTAATTGATGGCGATTTAGCCTCAAATAATGGTGGTTGGCAGTGGGCTGCAAGTACGGGCTGTGATGCTCAGCCTTATTTTAGAGTTTTTAATCCTATCAGACAAAGCGAGCGCTTTGATCCAACGGGCAAGTTTATCCGTAAGTATTTGCCAGAGCTTGAAAACGTGCCAGATAAACACATTCATTTTCCACACACTTATTTAGCCGCAACAGGCAAAGATAAGGAATGTTACTGGCCAGCAATAGTTGATCATAAAGCGGCACGAGAACGTGCACTTGCTGCATTTAAGGTGTGATATGAATAACCAGTTACCAGTAGATAAATTTGTTGAAATATACCAACAGCTTGATAGTACTAATCTTGATTTATTGAGTGATATTTACTGTGACAACATACAGTTTATAGACCCGATGCATGAAATTAACGGCATTGTAGAATTGCGCAGGTACTTTGCTAACTTATACAGCAATGTTAAGCATTGCCAGTTCGATATTAGTGATTCGTTTAATAGCGGTAACAATGCTTTTATTTATTGGACTATGCATTATGCACATCCAAAGCTCTCATCAGGTAAAACTATCTCGGTAGACGGTCATAGCAAGCTTATTTTTAAAGATGGCAAAATTATTAAGCACAGAGACTACTTTAATGTGGGCGAGTTGTTATACAAACACATTCCTTTACTTGGTAGCGTTATAAAGCTAATTGATAAAAGGGCAGGTTAATTATGATCACACTTATAACGGGTGCTACATCAGGTATTGGCGAGCAGCTAGCAATTAAATATGCACAGCTAGGAGACACTGTTATAGCTTGCGGCCGTAATAGTGATAAGCTCGCCGAGCTTGCTAAATACGACAATATCCAAGCATGTAAGTTTGATGCAACTAACCTGCAAGATATAAAAGAGTCTACTATTGGCTTTCCTCATTTTGACCGTGTTATTTTAAACGCTGGTAATTGTGAATATATAGATGATGCGCGCAACTTTGATAGCGCGTTGTTTGAGCGTGTAATAAACGTTAACCTACTTTCTATGGGGTATTGCCTTGAGGCATTACTTCCTAAAATAAATCCAGGCGGCCAACTTGTTTTGGTCAGCTCAAGTGTTACTTACCTTGCGCTACCTCGTTCAGAAGCTTATGGCGCATCAAAAGCGGGTGTAAGTTACTTAGCAAAAAGCTTAGCGGTTGATTTAAATGATGTTGATGTGACTTTAGTTCACCCTGGCTTTGTAAAAACGCCGCTTACTAATAAAAATGATTTTCCGATGCCTATGGCCGTTACGGCTGAAAAAGCAGCTGACTACATGATTAAGGGTATTCAAAAACGCCGCAAAGACGTTCATTTCCCTTATCGTTTTACACTTATATTAAAAGCTTTACGCATTTTACCACTGCCTATTTGGCTTAAAATCGCAAAAGGATTAGCCCGTTGAAAAAAATAGCAATAATAGGAACTGGTGTATCTGGTTTAACATGTGGGCATTTGCTTCACAAACATTACGATGTAACCGTATTTGAAAAAAATGATTACATAGGTGGCCACACAGCAACGGTTGATGTTGATGTGTGTGGCATCAAATACGCAATAGATACAGGCTTTATTGTATTTAATGACCGAACTTACCCATATTTTGAAAAGCTACTTTCGCGCATTGGTATTGATAAACAAACAACCCAGATGAGCTTTAGTGTGCATAACGAAGCCACTGGTTTTGAATACAATGGACATACGTTTACAAGCTTATTTGCACAGCGTCGTAATATTTTTAGACCTAAGTTTTGGCGATTATTGTACGACATTGTTAGGTTTAACAAACTGTGCAAAGCAATGCATGAAAAAGGTGATTACCAGTCTGATCAGTCATTAGGGCAATTGCTTAACAATAACCAGTTTAATGACTTTTTTAAATACCATTATATTCTTCCTATGGGCGCGGCTATTTGGTCTACCAGTATTAAAGAAATGGAAAACGTAGGCGTTGAGTTTTTTGTTAAGTTTTTCTTTAATCATGGGCTTTTAGATGTAACCAATAGACCACAGTGGTATGTAGTACCAGGAGGCTCTCGTCAGTACATTAAGCCGCTGATCAGAGGTTTTGCAGACAAAATTAACCTCAATACAAATATTAAATCAGTTACGCGTCAAAATGATGAAGTAACAATAGAGTTTGCCAATGGTGAGCAAAGTAAATTTGATAAAGTAATATTTGCGTGTCATTCAGATCAGGCGCTTGCACTACTGGGTGATGCTACTGAGCAAGAAAAGTCAGTATTGGGTGCAATAGCTTACACTGAGAACTCAGTGGTGCTGCACACCGATACAAACCTTTTACCAGATAGAAAAGCGGCATGGGCAAGCTGGAACTACCTACTTAACAACAACACGGATAAAGCCGCTGTTGTTACTTACCAAATGAATATTTTGCAAGGTATACAATCAGATACACAGTTCTGTGTAACGCTTAACCATCTTGAAGGAATAAGCCAAAGTAAAATTTTGCGCGAGTTTACTTATCACCACCCTGTATTTAACCAAGAGTCTATTGCGGCTCAAAAACTTAAACACAGTATTGATGGGCATAATAATAGTTATTTTTGTGGCGCTTATTGGTACAATGGTTTTCATGAAGATGGCGTACACAGTGGTGTAGATGTAGCCAAGCAACTTGGGGTCGAATTTGACTAGTGCAGTGTATTTAGGCGATGTTAAACATCGCCGTTTTGCTGTTAAAGAACATCGCTTTAGTTACCCTTTGTATATGATGTGGGTAGATTTAAATAATCCTCAACAACTAAATGGTGTGCATAAACACATAGGTACGTCAGGCTTAAAGGCGTTAAAGTTTAATGAAGCTGATTATCTTAAAGGCACCTCACAGCTTGCTAAACGTCCTCTTATTGAGCGTGCACACGAACAACTTGCCAATTTAGGTATTACTGAAACCTTTACTCATATTTACATGCTTGGGCAACTTCGTTGTTTTGGTGTGTATTTTAGTCCTGTTAATTTTTACTTTTTTGGTCATAACGACACCCGTTTTAAATACATGATTGCTGAAGTAAGTAATACACCGTGGAACGAACGTCATTATTATTTAGTACCTTTAGAAAAAAAAGTGAACTTTAAAAAGGTTTTTTCCGTATCACCTTTTATGAATCTAGATATGAACTATCATTGGCATGTTAAGCAATCGTTTGATAAAACATTGATACACATTGAAAATAAACGAAATGAAGAGCTATTATTTGATGCTACACTTCGCTTAAAACGTAAAGAGCTTACTAAAGAAGAAGTTAATAAGTTATTTAAACGTTTTCCGGCCATGACATGGTCTATTTTCAAAGGTATTTATTATCAAGCGTTAAAGTTGTTTATAAAACGAGTTCCTTTTTTAGGTCACTCAGGCAAGCCATAAAGCACATAGATAGTCAGGACAATTAATAGGTATTTCAATGGATAAAGTGTCGAGCTTAAATTGCGAACAAAGCACAAACTGGTTAACTAACATATATAAAAAATTAGTGACTAAAGCCTTTTCGTCAATTGAAACAGGCCAAGTTGTTTTAGTAGATGCAAACGAGCGTACAGTTTTTGGTGACCCATCTTCAGTGCTAAAAGCAACGATTATAGTAAACGATAAAGCTATGTATAAGGCATTTGCATTATCTGGGAGCGTTGGCGCTGGTGAAGCGTATATTTTGGGGCATTGGTCTTGCGACAACTTAACCTCTTTCATTGAGATATTTGCTATAAATGAGAAGCAACTTGATGAGTTTGAGAAGAAATTCGCATTTTTTAGTAATATCGCGCACCGGTTTAATCACATAAAAAACAAAAATTCTGAATCGGGTTCTAAGAAAAACATCGTTGCTCATTACGACCTAGGTAATGATTTGTACGAATCATTTTTGAGTAAAGAAATGCTTTATTCAAGTGCTGTATATCCTACAAAAGAAGCCACACTTGAAGAGGCTCAACAATACAAGCTTAAACGCATTTGTGAGCAAGTTGAGCTTCAAAAAAATGATTCAGTAATTGAAATTGGTACAGGGTGGGGGGCTTTTGCTATATATGCAGCCACACATTACGATTGCCATGTAACAACAACAACCATATCTGATGAGCAACATGATTATGTCGCTAATAAAATTTCAGAGCTTGGTCTTGAAAGTAAAATTACATTACTTAAGCTTGATTACAGACAATTGAAAGGAAAATACGACAAGCTTGTTTCTATCGAAATGATAGAAGCGGTGGGCCATGAGTACTTACCTAGCTTTTTTACTCAATGTGGTGAATTGTTAAAAGACGACGGTGCAATGCTCATACAAGCTATAACTATTGGCGATCAGCGTTATAAGCATTACTTAAAAAACTCTGATTTTATTCAGCAGTATATTTTTCCAGGCGGGTGCTTGCCATCACTTAATGAAATGAGTGAGCAGATTAAAAATAATACCGACATGGTAATTCATACTGTTAATGATATTGGTGCACACTACGCAAGAACATTAGCAGACTGGCGAAGCCGTTTTATAAAAAGCTGGCCTGATTTGGACCGCTCAAAATTTGATGAACGTTTTTATCGTTTATGGTTGTTTTATTTTGCTTACTGCGAAGGCGCGTTTAGAGCTAGAGCAACAAGTACGGTGCATTTAATGGCGCGTAAACCACGTTTTGTTAGCGATAACGATGATATTGCGCTCGGTTACTAATTTTGTTTTATTTCAAGCAGTGTGGTTTTTATCATTGCTGCTTGAAGCTGATTCGCTACTTTTTAGCGGATTGATTATTGTTTTAATGTTTTGGTTGTCAAAACAAAAAAAACAAGACACCCTACTTCTAATTAAAGCACTACCTTTAGCACTATTGTTAGAATTCATAGCAGTAAAGTCAGGCTTGTTAGAATTTAAAGTTTATCCCTTCCCTCTATGGCTCGTCTTTTTATGGGCTGCGTTATTACTTTCTTTAAATACTTCTATGGTTTTTTTGAGTAAATTAAAGCTTTGGCAGGCCTTTTTAGTATGCATGGCTTTTGCGCCAGCAAGTTATTGGGCTGGGGCGCGCTTTGAAGTAATAAGCTTAGGCTTACCTTTATGGCAGTTTTGGCTCGTTTACGGTGCGCTTTGGTCTACAGTGTTTACTGTTATTCTTTTTATAAACCAAAAAATCAAGTTATTCATCAATCGCTGATCGCCCACAATTCCCATTTCGTAACATTACCCATTGACTCGAGGGAGCTTATTTTGAAATTTTTACTAAAGGCAGTTACTTTTTATTTGCTTACAACTTCAATTGTTTTAGCTGACACACAATTTAATAAAGTAGGCGAAGCACGAATGGAGTATTTATTTTGGGATGTATATGACGCGGTTTTATTTACCCCTTCAGGTAATTACAGCGCAGGAACGCATCCTATTAAATTTAAACTTACCTATTTACGTGACTTTGAAGCTAAAGAAATCGTAAAAGCAACAAATGAGCAGTGGGAGCATATTGGAAAAAAAGAGCTAGCAGACAAATACGACAGTAAATTATTGTCTATTTGGCCTGATATTAGACAAGGTGATTCGCTAACGTTAGTCACAAATGAGCAGGGTATGAGCACTTTTTATCATAATGATGAAAAAATTGGCGAAATAAATGAACCTCAATTTTCGAGTGATTTTTTAGCCATTTGGCTGGATGAAAAAACCTCTGAGCCGAAACTACGAAAGCAACTATTAGGGAATTAATATGAATGTATTTAACGCGTTTAAAACAGCTCTTGTAAGCTTATCTGCTTTGTTGCTGATAAGCTGTTCGGCACCAAATGTAGAGCATTATAAAAATACATCGCCAAACTTTGACTTTAAAACATTTTTTAGTGGAAATTTGAAAGCCTACGGTGTTGTACAAGACTTTAAGGGTGAATTGACCCGCAAGCTTGTCGTAGATATGAATGCGAGCTGGGAAGGTAACCAGGGCGTTATTGAAGAAGACTTTGTTTATGACGACGGCGAAACTCAAAAGCGTATTTGGAAAATAACGTTAAATGAAGACAATAGTTTAACGGGTGTGGCAGATGATGTTATAGGTACAGCAAAAGGTAGAAGTGATGGCAGCGTATTCCATTGGAATTACGATGTAGAGCTTCCATACGATGGCAGTACTTTAAAAGTGAATTTTGATGATTGGATGTACCTGGTTACACAATCGCGCTTGATAAACCGCACATCTATTGTTAAGTTTGGAGTCGAGGTCGGGGAAGTGACCTTAGTGATCGAAAAAATATAGCTTATTTACCCAGTTGCTTAACTTGCGCCAAAATTGTACTCAAATTAAGTCTTTGTTAACCCAACACGCTGTATTTTACAGAGAATTATTTAAATTTTACTCATTTTTTAAGAATTTAAGCAAAAAATGCAATTTGCTGTTGCTAACTCTTTAAAAATGCATAAAGATAGGTTTTGCGAAGGCAAAATAATAACGAATAGGAATCTAACAATGAATAAAGCTCAATTAGTTGAAAAAATTGCTACTGATGCAGAAATCTCTAAAGCCGCTGCTACTCGTGCTCTTGACGCGTTTACAGGTGCTGTAACTTCTTCTTTAAAAGAAGGTGATTCAGTAGCATTAGTTGGTTTTGGTACTTTCTCAGTAAAAGAACGTGCAGCTCGCACTGGCCGTAACCCACAAACGGGTGCTGAGATCCAAATCGCAGCGGCAACTATCCCAAGCTTTAAAGCAGGTAAAGGTCTTAAAGACCAAGTAAACCCTTAATAGGTTTAACGAATTAAATTAAAAAAAGAGCTATTTAGCTCTTTTTTTTTATGTTTAATAAAGACATCAATTGATGCCTTTATATTATAAATTTACGCTTTTAAGGCTTTATCGCCTCGACCAATGCCAACAGCGCCAGAACGTACAACTTCAATAATATCGGTTTCATGACGAAGTGTGTCTAAAAACGACTCTATTTTGTCTGTACTGCTCACTAATTGTAGACTGTAGCTTTGTCGGCCCATATCTAAAATAGCACCTTGGAACACATCAACTACTCGCGTAACCGCTGCACGAGTCGTCTCGTCTTGAGCAAAGACCTTAACAAGCAATAGCTCACGTTCAATGTGACTCATTTCTGTTAAATCGATAATTTTAAGCACGTCGACTAATTTGTTAACCTGCTTTGTAATTTGCTCTACAACTCTGTCATCACCCATTGTGGTAATGGTAATACGCGACAATGATTGATCGTCAGTTGTGCCAACAGTTAGGCTGTCGATGTTATATGCACGTTGTGAAAAAAGCCCAACAATACGTGATAGGGCACCTGGTTCGTTTTCTAATAAAATAGATAAAATACGACGCATTATGCTTTTACTCCTTTACGTAACCACATCTCATCAATGCCGCCTAACTTAATTTGCATTGGGTATACATGTTCTTTTTCATCAACGTTTATATCTAAAAAGACTAATCGGTCGTTAATTGACATTGCTTTATCGATAGCAGGTTGTAACTCATCTAGTGTGTTTACTTGTATGCCTACATGGCCGTAGCTTTCAACTAACTTAACAAAATCAGGTAGTGAATCCATATAAGATGATGAATGACGTCCACCGTAAACCATGTCTTGCCATTGGCGTACCATACCTAAAGAGCGGTTATTAAGTGATACAACCTTTACCGCTAGGTTGTACTGTAAACAGGTTGATAGTTCTTGAATATTCATTTGAATAGAGCCATCACCCGTAATACACACAGACTCTTTATCAGGAAAGGCTAGCTTTACGCCCATTGCAGCAGGTAAACCAAAGCCCATGGTGCCTAAGCCGCCTGAGTTGATCCATTGACGAGGATGCTTAAATGGATAATATTGCGCTGCAAACATTTGATGCTGACCAACGTCAGAACTTACGTAAGCGTCGCCATTAGTGGCTTTATACACCGCTTCAATTACAGCTTGTGGCTTAATTTTGTCGCCATCAGTGTTGTAGCTTAAGCACTTTTGTTCGCGCCAGCTGATAATTTGTCGCCACCAATCTTCTTGCGCGCTGCGATCTATTTTAATTGGGCTTTTATCAATACCCGCTTGTAGTTGTTCAAGTACGGTTGCTAAACAACCTACAACTGGTATGTGTGCTTTAATCGTTTTAGAAATTGAAGTTGGGTCAACATCCACATGAACAATTGTGGCATTAGGGCAAAACTTTTGAACATTATTAGTTACCCTGTCATCAAATCGGGCACCAAGCGCTAAAATCACATCGGCGTTAGCCATTGCTTTGTTTGCCTCAAGCGTGCCGTGCATGCCTAACATACCTACAAAGTTTGGATGCACACCTGAAATACCACCCAATCCCATTAGTGTATTTGTAATGGGGGCATTTAATGATTCAACTAAATGCGTTAATTGCTCTGATGTATTTGAAATAACAATACCACCACCAGAGTAGATAACCAGTCTTTTGGCCTCTAAAATAGCTGTTACGGCTTTGCGAATTTGTTTTGAGTGCCCTTTAGTATTAGGGCTGTACGTTCTCAGTTCGGTGGTTTTAGGAAATTCGTATTCAAACTTAATAGCAGGGTTAAGCATATCTTTTGGAAGCTCAACAACGACAGGACCTGGGCGACCAGTGCTAGCAATATAAAAAGCTTTAGCTAAGATTGTAGGGATGTCTTTAGCACTTCTACAGTTAAAACTGTGTTTAACTACAGGGCGAGAACAACCCACAATATCGGTTTCTTGGAATGCGTCGTCGCCAATCAAATTTGTAGGCACTTGGCCTGATAACACAACCATAGGAATTGAATCCATGTAGGCCGTTGCAATACCTGTAATACAGTTTGTAGCGCCAGGGCCTGAGGTTGCAAGTACAACACCAACGTCTCCAGTAGCGCGGGCATAGCCGTCAGCCATATGTGTTGCAGCTTGTTCGTGACGTACTAATATATGTTCAATGTCATCTTGCTGAAAAAGTGCATCATATAAGTCTAAAACCGAACCACCGGGATAGCCAAATATGTATTTTACCTTTAACTCTTTTAATGCCTGAACTACTAGTTCAGAACCATTATATTCTTGTTTGCTCATCCTCATTCCTCTGTGCGCTTTTTTATGCATAAAAAAACCCCCGCGTAGTGCGAGGGTTTTTAAAAAGCAGTATCACCTTTTAATACATCCCCGCTGGGCTTATAACTAAGACCAGTACGAGTACGACTAAAAGATTAATGTGTGTGTTCATAGTTTTTACTCTACTTAGCAAAACACTGCTTTTAAATTAAAGATTTTGTATAGGTTTATTTTTAAGGGTTTTAAGCCTTCATGTCAACCTTGAAAGCTGTTTTTTGCATTTTAAATTCGTTTTGTGGCTTTTTTTAATTTAAATCTGCAGAAAACCTATGTTTAATTGAGTTTACTGGCAGAAATTATGCATTTTAGGTTGTGAGTTCGATTTTAGGTATAAAAGAGTGTGAGAGACCATTAGCTTTAATTGCATATGTTAACTATATGTTTTTATCGCATGTTTAAATTTCTATTATTAGGTATGATTGCTACATAATTATGTTTGAGGAAAACACAGTGAAAAAAGTGACGTTAATTGCGCTTTTAACTACGCTATTAAGCCCTATGGTGGCGGCTAATAACTTAAGTCCGCATGATGTTGGTATAACTAACGAAGAGCGTATTTTATATTGGCTTAAAAAAAGAGACCAAATATCTTCAAGTGAGTTAGATAGTTCATTTAAGTCATATATGAGTAACAAAGACGTTGCCAATCACTCTATTAAAAATGGCTTTAGGCAATTTAAATCCTCCTCCAACGTTTTTTCAAACACAAATAAACAACAGGTCGCTTTTTCAACGTCGCTAGTGCCAGATCAAAGCGTTAATGATGTAAAAGTGTTAGCTATTTTAATTGATTTTCCTGATCTTAAACATGACGACAATCAACTTGTAGAGCAAGACACCGATATGTTTTACGCTGATTATTCAACTGAGCACTATCAGCAAATGCTTTTTAATACTCAAGGTTATACAGGCCCTGATGGACAAAGCTTAAAAACGGCTGCTGATTATTATAAAGCGGCTTCGGGAAACAGCTTAAACTTTAGCGGGCAGGTATATGGCTGGGTAACCGCTAATAGCAATGCAAAAATATATGGTGAGCGCCAAGGCAGTACACGGGATATAAATGCGCCCGCTTTAATTAAAGAGGCTGTGGAGAAAGCAGTTGCAAAGTTTAATATTAATTTAGCGGATTATGACTTAACTGATTTAGATGATATTGATGGCGACGGTATCCTTAATGAACCTAATGGCATTATTGACCATGTAATGGTATTTCATTCAAGTATTGGCGAAGAAGCGGGTGGCGGTTACCTAAGCACCGATGCTATTTGGTCGCACCGCTACTATGTATTTGATGAAAATAGCGGGCCGAGCGAGATTGCAGGCAGTAACATTAAGCTATTTGGTTATACCATTAACCCTATTGATGCCGGGATTGGTGTGGTTGTGCATGAGTTTGGGCATGATTTAGGATTATTAGATGAATACGACTTACAATCTAACACGGTAGGTGAGCCTGTCGCGTCTTGGTCAGTTATGTCGACAGGAAGTTGGGGTGGTTCGCCAAGAGGCTCAGAGCCAGTTATGTTTAGCCCTTATGCGCTTGAATATTTACAAAAGCGGTACCAGGGTAACTGGGTTAACCAGCTTACGCTTGATATGGATGAGATAGAGGCTAATTCACAGCAAACATTAATTAATACTGCGAGTACTTCACAACAGCAAAATCAAATAAAAATAACACTACCACCAAGGCTCGAAAAATTTAGGGCTCCAGTTGAAGGTGATTTTCAATACTATTCAAATACGGGCGACAATATTAGCAACAGCTTAGCTAATACAATAGCGCTACCAAGCACAACTGAGACACTTACTTTAAGCTTTATTGCTTATTACAGTATTGAGCGCGATTACGATTTAGTTCAAGTAAAAGTAAATGGCGAGCCAATCGCGAGTAATTATACGCAAGCGCTTAATCCATACTACGGTGATATTGGTCCGTATATCTCAGGTGATTCATTTCTTAATAGTGATGCTAAGCAACCTAACGGCTATTTGACCCATAAGTTTGATTTATCAGCTTATGCTGGGCAAACAATTGATTTAAAAATTGAATACATAACAGATGCGAACACACATTATTATGGTTTTGTTGTTGATGATATGCGCATTGAGCAAAGTGATACTTTAATTTGGCAAAATAATGCACAAGATCAAGTTAACACTGAGTTTAATGGCTTTGAAAAAGTTGGTAGTTACACATATGCATCGCCATCTCATTACTATTTACAACTGCGTTCATACACAGGCGTTGACAGTAGTTTGCAAGCAGAGCAGTACTCACCGGGGTTATTATTGTGGTACAGCAATGAATCTCAAGCAGATAATAATACTACCGAGCATCCAGGCAGTGGTTTTGCATTAGTGGTAGATGCTGATCAGCGCTCGATAAATAAAGGCAGTACGCAAACTCCGGCAGCTTCAGCAATTCAAATACGTGATGCTGCTTTTAGCCTATATCAACAAAGGGCAGGGTTAGGTGATGATGATTTATCAGCTATCACCGGGTTTACTGATAAAACCGATTATAGCTTTGCAGCGCAAAAACCATCGGGTGTTGTGCTTCCACAGGTTGGTTTTGGGTTTAGTATTATAAGCCAGTCAGCAGACAGTGAAGATATAGAAGTAGAGCTTACTTACGATGTTACTAAGGGAATTAATTTTACTAAAAACGGTTTTACCGTTAATTTTAATGTAGAAGGCTTTGCACTTACTCCTGCGGACAAATTTACGTGGAGTTTTGACGACGGGAGCTCCAGCACAGAGTTAACGCCTACTCATGAATACCAAGACTATGGCACTTATAACGTTGAGTTTATGGCAGATAATGGTACTTTACAGCAAGTAGCTGTAGCACAAGTTACATTAGTTGAACCATTAACTGTAAATGAAATTGAATATGAAATAAACCGAGGAACTTTAACCGCTGAGGCATCGCTTACAGGTGGGGTCGCACCGTATACTTATAATTGGCAGCTAGGGGATGGAAGTACTTTAACGACGCAATCGCTTACTTATAATTATTTATACTCTGGTGATTACCAAGTAACGCTTACAGTGACAGATAACGAAGGCACTGAACAATCAAAAGAGATTGATGTAACTGCTAATGTTCCGCTTAGCATAAACGCAAACGCTACAGTTAGTGATTTAAGCGCACAATTTAATGCCCAAGTAACCGGCGGCTTTAATAGTTACACTTACAGTTGGGATTTTGGTGATGGCAGTGCGTTATCAAATTTACAAAACCCAAGGCATACTTATCAAGCTGACGGGACTTATAACGTAACGTTGAATGTTACTGATACTCAAACCAATGATACTTTTACTCAAGAGTTATCTGCTACTGTACAAAAACAACAAAGTAGTTCGGGTTCAAGTGGCGGATCACTGGCGGGTTTATTAGGATTACTACTTTTGGGCTTAATTAGGTTTAATACTAACCTGCATAAATACACTAGGTAGTAAACGCAGTTAGCAAACACAAAAAAGCCCGCTAAATTAGCGGGCTATTTAAATTAATAACAAATATTAATTATAAACGGTCAATTACTGATTGAGTGAAATCAGTTGTACCGTGGCTGCCACCTAAATCGCGAGTTGTACGGTCGCCTGATTTAATTACATCAGCAACAGCACTACGAATACGCTCTGCAGTATCGCCCATATTTAAATGCTCAAGCATTTGAATAGACGCTAAAATTACAGATGTTGGGTTAGCTAGGTTTTTGCCAGCAATATCTGGTGCACTACCGTGTACAGCTTCAAAAATTGCTGCATCTTCACCAATGTTAGCACCAGGTGCCATACCTAAACCGCCAACTAAACCAGCACAAAGGTCAGATAAAATATCACCAAATAAGTTAGTCGTAACAATTACGTCAAACTCTTCAGGTGTCATTACCAGCTTCATACATGTCGCATCAACAATCATTTCATTTGATTCAATTTGTGGGTAACGCTCAGCTACTTCACGTGCTACTTTTAAAAACAAACCAGATGTTGATTTTAAAATGTTAGCTTTATGAACCGCAGTTACTTTTTTACGACCTTCGCGTACCGCTAGCTCGTATGCAAAAGTTACGATTTTTTCTGCGCCTTCACGCGTAATGATCGATTTTGCTTGTGCTTCATTACCGTCTTCACTTACTACTTGGCCAGCACCTGAGTACATACCTTGCGTGTTTTCACGAATAGTAATGATATCAATATCGTCGTAACGCGCTTTAGTACCAACAAATGATTTAACTGGACGTACGTTAGCGTATAAACCAAATTGCTTACGAAGTGTTACGTTAATAGATGTAAAACCTTCACCTACAGGCGTAGTTAATGGGCCTTTAAGAGTGATTTTGTTTTTAGCAATTGTATCAACTGTTTCTTGCGGTAATAACTCACCTGTTTTTTCAAGTGCAGCTAGGCCAGCATCAACAAATTCATAATCAAAGTCGCAACCTGCGGCTTCTAATATTTCAAGTGCTGAGTCGATAATGCTCGGACCGATGCCGTCGCCTTTGATCACTGTGATGGTTTGTTTGGCCATTGACTTTTCCTTTAAAGAGTTTGATTTGCACATAAATTATTACTCTGAGAGAGTAACCGCTTGTTAGAACATTTATGTGAACGTGCTTGAAAATTTAAGGGCGCATTTATACCAATTTATTACCCATTTTGCTAGTTTATACAAAAAATACTGGGTATACACGAAAGTTATAATGGGTATAAAGACATAAAATAGCTTCTAATAAACTAAATACTATTAAACAACTCGAGAGATTCTAATTGTTGATAAAAATCAGCTTGGTTATGCCACTTGAGTATTTTTAGCTGTTCATTTAACGTTTGCTGCTGCCACGGAGTTAGCGAAAGTTCTGGTTTAAACACATTTTGAGCAACAATTTTAAGTGTAATCCAAAGTTTATGGGCCTCAGTTAAGTGCTTTTTAGGTGTTTGCTCTGCCTCTAAGAGTGCTGCAGTCCATGGGTTATCACTCAATAAATGAGTAAGCTGTTGTGTTAGTTGTTCGGTGTTAATTGAATTTACCCCAAAAAAGGAGCAGATAGGGGCACTCAATGTTTTATTTGGTGTGTCGTCAATCAGTGTTTTACGAGAAAGTTGTGTACTGCATTGCGTTAATAAAAAATGGGCGTAAGCGTATAATGGTAAAGTGATGTGCTCAAACTGGTCGTGATCATTTTTACTAACCAATAAAGCCATTATTTTTACTAACCCATTTAATCTGTTAGTCACGTAGGCTTGCAATGGATGTGGGGTAACATTAACTAATTGTTCAAAAACAACCCGTTGAATTATTGCAGGTGCATTATAATAACCGACCATCGATAAACTATGTTTTAAGTCTTTTGCGGGCTGATGTTCTTTATTATATGGTTTTACAGCCTCGCATAAATTAGCAATTACGAGAGGGTGAGGCACCATCAGCAGGCTTAATCCTTTATAGTTGTATTCGTGCTGTAACTTAATATTACTTATTAGCTCAAGTAAAGATTGTGCCTTATCAACCTCAAGCTCACTTTGTGGTTTTACATGTTCACTGTTAAATACTTTAAAGCTAATGGTTTTATCAGTGCAATGCCATTGTTTTGGATTATCGTTAAGCGTTGCTTTTACTCTGTACCAGGTTAATTTATTTGGATTTGCTGTACTAATTAAAACATGCCGTTGTTGTGCATCAGTTGCTAAATAAATCATGGTTTGCTCAGCGTATAAAACGCGGCTTCCCGGTAATAATGGCCCTAAATGCGCTATTAGTGATTTAATTAATTGCAGTGCGAACAAGTTAGGTGTGCGAATGTACAAATCGGTAAGTGCTTTATATAAGCTAATATGTTTATTAGCCGTATTGCTCGTAATGTTCATGCTAATAATATTTGCTAGAGCAATCAGCGTTATGCCTCCATCGTAAAGCATTATTTTAGGAGCACTTACCAATGCTTGTTTATACTTATTTAATTTAGCTAGTAACTGCGTAACAGGTTTGGCTGAATCACCACTAGCTAACATTACTTTTGCTGCTAGCTGATGACGCATTTTCCAAATTTTTTTATCAGAATCTTGAAAAGGTGTTTGCTCGCAAAGCTTGTTTAATTGCGCTCCAACACATAAATGCTCAATGAGAGTAGCGGCTATGTATAGCTCACTTAAGGCACTATTATAATTTTGAGATTTACACAGGGCAGCAGTTATGACGCTCTGACTAACAACTAAATTTGTTGCATAAGAATAACTTGGGTTATAAAGCGTCAATCGGGATTGTAATGCGAATGGCTGTTTGCTGTAGAGCACTCTATATTGCTCAGCTAGCTTACTTGCCATTGGATATAGAGCTGTCCATTTTTGTTTATTGTTATAATAGCTTAAAAACAGCTGCGTATTATTAAGCAGCTGCTCTAAGGTAGTTGAAACAGCTTCATCCATTAAACCTTCACCTAATTTTGTTCTTGGTATTTATTGTATGCACTCGGGCCCCACAAAAACAGCTGCCCATTTTTAAATAATAGGCCAGTACATTCATCCATAGTGGTAATACCGTCAGATGTTTTATGTTGTGTACGATAAAAAACTATCTGAAATACTTGGTCACCATCTCGTTTAGCATAAGTAAGATCGGGGCTGCCTAAGTAATCAAGAACACTATTTAGTGTTGTTGGCTGCTCAAGTGATAGTTTTTCGATGTAACGTTTATTGAAAGCCTCTCGGTCTTGCCAAATCATAGCTTGAGGATCGTCTTTATAAAAGGTAATCACCAATGCAGCTATCAGTGCATATAGCCCTAAACCTAAAATTAAATATCGGATAAATTTTTTCAATATGGCTTACTCTGACTCCGGTAACTAATATCAGTATACGTTTTGTAATGTTTAGAGGCTATTAACTTGCGACTAATTAAGTCTTAACTGCTTTAAACTAAAACCTAAATTTATATCGGTGCGTAAACTAACCAAGTGCTTTGAAATTACGTACATATCCATATTAGCGGCTAACTTTGTTTTAATACTCGGGCTTAGAGACTCATCTTCGGCTGCTTGTTCAATTGAGTTATAGTTATTAACTATTTGCTGCGCAGATTTAGTACCTATTCCTTTAACTCCCGGAATATCATTTGTTTTATCGCCCGCTAATGCCCAAAAATCAACGAGTTTATTTTGCTCAACACCAAAACGCTCTTTTATACTTGTCTCATCTAGATAGAGCTTTTTAAAGTAATCGTAAACTGTAATGTAAGGGCCAATATAAGGTAAAAAGCCTTTATCAGTAGAAACAACAGTGCTCGTTATTTGATTATTTGATGCCTTAAAGGCAAGCGTCGCAATAATATCATCAGCTTCATCGTTAATAGGCTCAAATACTACAATACCTGTTTCTTCAATTGCGGCTTTAAAATGCAATAGAGCATCTTTTAATACTTGGGGCATTGGCGCGCGTGAGTGTTTGTAGTCTTTATAAAAATGATAACGCCAGCTTTTGTCACCATCGAACACAGCAATGGCATGGGTTGCATTACTCGTATCTAAAAGCTTTTTACAGGCGTGGGCTACACGTGCACAGCACGTTTGTATCATTTGCTCGTCGCTATGATGTTTTTGATTTGCGTCAACGGCGTAAATGCGCCTAATTAAATTAAGCGCATCAATAAGAAGTAAATGGGGTTTCAAACTATAAAACTCATGCTTTTATTTTGTAACACGGAACATATTTACTACCAGGGAGCTTCATGCGACCTTGAAGAACAAATGCCTGTAATAATTTATCCATATTTGTCATAAGGGCAGGTTCGCCACTTAAAATGTATGGACCGTTTTGTTTAATGGCTCTAACGCCTTCGTCTTTTACATTACCAGCAACAATACCAGAGAAAGCTCTACGCAAATTAGCCGCGAGTAGCTGTTTAGGCTGATCAAGGTGTAAATCTAGACTTGCCATATTTTCATGTGTTGGTGCAAAAGGTTGTTGAAAGTCGTTATCTATTTTTAATGTCCAGTTAAAGTAGTAGGCATCACCTTCACTTTTACGGTAATCACGAACATTAGCCATCGATGACTTTAGTTTTTGACCGACTAATTCAGGATTATCAATAATTACTTCAAACTTATCCAACGCTTCCTTACCAAGTGTCATTTCAACGAACTCGCATAGCTCTTTAAAGTACGCCTCGCTTTGTTTGGGGCCAGTTAAAATAACAGGTAAACATTGTTTAGTATTATCTGGGTGCAACAATATGCCTAATAAATATAACAACTCTTCAGCAGTACCTGCGCCACCAGGAAAAATGATAATTGCGTGAGCTGTTCTAATAAAAGCTTCAAGGCGTTTTTCAATATCAGGTAAAATAACGAGTTCGTTTACAATAGGATTTGGTGGTTCGGCAGCAATAATGCTTGGCTCTGTTAAACCTAAGTAGCGATTATCGGTGTTACGTTGCTTTGCGTGGCCAATAGTTGCGCCTTTCATTGGGCCTTTCATGGCACCAGGACCACAACCGGTACAAATATTTAATCCACGTAAACCAAGTTCGTAACCTACTTGTTTTGTGTACTTATATTCAACCTCGTTTATTGAATGTCCGCCCCAGCAAACAACCATGTTAGGCTCGCTTTTAACACGCAGCGCACCTGCATTTCTGAGCATATCGAACACCATATGGGTTATGGCTTTTTGCTCTTTTAAATCTTTTTCGTATTTTTGACAAATAAACAAAATATCACGAATAACAGAAAATATATGTTCGTGAATACCGGTAATTATTTCGCCATCAACAAATGCGGTTTCGGGTGGGTTTTCAAGCTCAATTTTAATACCTCGTTCGCGGCTTACTAAACGAATATCAAAATCTTTGTATTTGTCGTATATATCGTTACTGTCGTCGGTATGGCTACCTACATTGAGGACTGCAAGTACGCAGTTTCTAAATAATTTATAACGCTCACTAGCAGACGATTGCTCTAATAAATCAACTTCTAATTGCGACAGTAAATCTAAAACCCCAGTTGGGTTTAACTGTATTAACATAGACGTGCTCCTACTACTAAATCGTAAAACTACTTGTCATAAAAGTTATAATAGCTATGACATTATTTACTGGTACAAAGTCTATCTCGCCCTGAATTTTTGGCTTCGTAAAGTGCATCATCAGCTCTATCAAATGCCTTTAATAGGGTATCGCCTTTTTTAAATTGAGTTGCACCTACCGAAATAGTGATCTCAATTTGTTTTTCTCTAAATTTAAAAGGTATATTTTTAATTACCTTTCTTACTTTATCCAGGGGTAAAGTTGCGTTTTCTAGCGACACACCTGGCATTAATAGCACAAATTCTTCACCGCCATAACGCGCTATAAAATCAGACTTTCTTACTGATTTTTGCAACGCTTTTGATATAACTTGTAAGGTAATATCACCTGCGGTGTGGCCAAATCTATCATTGATAGATTTAAAGTGGTCAACATCAATAACTGCAAGCGTAACATCTGATGGCTGCACATTAAACAAATGCATTTCGTGATTGTAACGTTCGTCAAATGCAGCCCGGTTAGGCAGTTTTGTAAGCCCATCTAGTAAGCTTTTAAAGCGCTGTTCATTTAAGCGTTTTTTATACGTTGTTAACTTATCTTCTAAAGTAACAATTCGAGTATTTATTTCATTAAAGCTAGCGCTAAGCATTTCTCTGTCTTTTCGTTCTAACTTTTCTTTTGCTATAAAATCTTCGCTTATTGATTTTAATTCGTTATCTACGAGTTCTTTTAAAGATGAGATTGATGTAGCTTTTTGCGTTTGCTCATTAAGATTTTTTATTTTTAGTTCAATGCTTTTATTAAGTGAGTCAAACTCAACTTCCATAGACTCAGAGTGCTTGCTAGTTGAGACGATAGAGTTATGAAGATCTTCGAGGGTTTGGTTTAATGAAACTAAAAAGCTTTGCGCGGATTTACGCTCTTTACTTATATTTTTTACGACTACATCAATAATACTAATTGCAACATCGAGTAATGAATCGATTGAGTCACTTTCTGTAATATTATTTTTTATATTATTAATTTGTAGCGTAGCTTCTTCTTCAAGTATAAGTTCATTAGCGAGCTCAAGCAGTTTTTTTGCACGCGCCTGTTTTACAGGGCGCTGCTGATCAACTTGAGGGTCTTGTTTGGTAAGCAACGCTTCATGATAAAAGCTAATAAGTTGATCAAGTAGCGGAATGTAACCATGAGTTGAATGAACGTTATTAATCTCGTGATCGAGTAAATTTCTTAGAGTCCTACGAGTATCGTCAGGTAAACCTTTGGTTTTTTGTAATTGTTTACCGGCACTTTGCACACTGTTGAATAAATTACGTTGCTGAGCTTGTTGAATCGATTCTTGGTTTTTAAGTAGGACTAAGGTTTCACTAATAAGGGGAGCAAGGTTTTCAAAACTCATGCCTTTATTAAGCGCACTTCTAAATTTGGCGAGGCGATTATCTAACTCGATATCTAGTCCTTTACAGCTCAACGATAGTTTAGCTGTAAAGTCACATAGAACATCTACTTGATGTTTACGAGCGCTCTCAACAGCCATACGCGCATCAATTGCTTGTTTTAGCTTTTTATCTGTTGCGTTAGATCTTTGTGACACCTAAGCATACCGCCATCAAATTAATTTCATTATCTTCAGTTTACAACAAATTTTTATTATGTGTAGTTATCTAGTAAAAAACTTAGAAAATTTAATAAGCTACTACTTATAAACTCGTATATAGGGTCATTTATCGTATTTAATTCACTTTTAAATAGGGGCTTGTTAGTCTTGTAAGCAATTAAGTTTCCACTAAGAGTCTCTATGAAAAAGTTATTAGCCCTTTCAATTTTAGCTGCATGTTCTGCACCTGTATTTGCCGATGTAAATTATTCTTTAGAAATCTCGCAACCACAGCATCATTTAGGTGATGTAAGTGTTGAGTTTCCAAAAACAGCGCAAGCACACCTTGATATAAAACTTCCTGCGTGGCGCACGGGTCGCTACGAAATGTTAAACCTTGCAAATGGTATTCGCTACTTCAAAGCCAAAGATGAAGATGGCAAAGAACTAAAATGGGAAAAAATAGATCACAGTACATGGCGTGTACATCTTAATGAACCTACAGAAGTAAATGTTGACTACCAAGTGTATGCAAATGAGCTTGGTAAGCGTGCTCGCCACATTGACGACAGCCATGCATTTATAGATGCGTCAGGCTTTTTTATGTTTAGTGAATCATTTCGCCAAGAGCCTGTAACCGTTAATTTAGACGTGCCTAAAAAGTGGCGTTCTGTATCGGGTATGAATAATTTAAAAGGCAAAAATTCATTTAAAGCAGCAGATTACGACGTACTTGTTGATTCACCAATCGAAACGGGTATTAACCAACTACACACATTTGAAGTAGAAGGGCGTGAATACGAGTTAGTTATATGGGGCGACGGTAACTACGATGTAGAGCAAATGCTTACCGATCTTAAAAAATTAGTTGCCACGGGTAATGTAATTTGGGATGGCTATCCGTATGAGCGTTATGTATTTATGGTGCATGCAACATCAGGTGCGGGTGGTGCAACAGAGCATTTAAACTCAACAATTATTCAACGACCACGTGACCGATTTGGTAGCCGCGAAGATTACCTAGGTTTTATTAGCACCGCTGCGCATGAGTTTGTTCATACGTGGAATGTTAAAGCATACCGCCCTCAAGGTTTAGTGCCATACGATTACACTAATATGAATTACTCTAAACTGCTGTGGATTGCAGAGGGTTCAACAAGTTACTTTGAAGATCATTTATTAGTGCGCTCAGGCATTCAAACAACGGATGAATTTTTTAAAGTGATGAGTAAAACAATTAATCGTCATTTGCAAACACCGGGCCGTGAAGTGCAAAGCGCAAGCGAAACAAGCTTTGATAAATGGATTAATCAAGGTGGCGATCATGCACGTAACTACAGCACCAATATTTATTCTGAGGGCTCGTTACTCTCTTTAGCTTTAGATATCGACCTACTTGAAAAAAGCCAAGGTAAAATAAGCTACCGAGACGTACACAAAGCACTTTATAACAATCATAAAATGCCCGCTGGATTTACAGATACAGATGTACTTAATATCTTAAAAGATTTAACAGGACGTGATTATTCAAGCTGGTGGCAAGAAAATGTAGAGTCGCCTGCAAGTATTAACTTTGACGACTTACTTACTAAAGTAGGTTTAAAGTTTGAGCGTCCTGAAAAAGCAAAAGCACTTGCAAGTATTGATGCTACCGCTAAAAATACGGGTGAATTACTGACGTTAAGTTATGTACGCCGTGGTGGCAGTGCGTGGAAAGCGGGTTTAACTACCGATGATAAAATTGTCGCTATAAACAAACATCACGTAGGTAAAGATTTAAAAACCAGCCTAGAAACGTTTAAGGCAGGCGACAAAGTAACCGTTGACTATCTTCGTCGCGATGCTCTTGAAAGCTTAACATTAGTATTATCAGAAGATTTCGATAAGCCTAAAAAAGTAGTTGCTGATAAAGAGGCAACGCCACAGCAAAAAGCGCTTTTCAAAGCATGGATTGGCGTGGAACATCCAAATGATGTGACAAAAAAATAAATTCAGTTTTTATAGAGTTTAAATAAAGTTAACAATTATTAAAAAAGAGCTTCGGCTCTTTTTTTGTTTTGTATAATGGCGTATATAATGTACATGGAAATTTAATATTAAAATTAAATTTAATTATTATTTGGTGTTTTTTATTACTAAATAAAATTACTTATGGATATAGCCTCAAAATGAAATTAGACGACGTTGCTTCAGACTTAACCAACCAATTTGTAATTAACGACTATTTGCATCAGTTATTTGATGCGGTAAATGTAATTTCTGTTCAAGGTTATGACAATGAACGTCGTGTTATTTATTGGAATGAAGGCAGTGAGCGACTTTACGGGTACACAAAAGAAGAAGCCATAGGGCAAAAAATAGAAGACCTTATAATTCCAGAGCCGATGTGTGAATTTGTAATTGACGCACACAGTGATTGGGTAGAAAAAGACATAGAAATTCCAGCATCCGAAATTACCCTAAAAGGTAAAGATGGCGAAAGTGTATCTGTTTTTTCTAGCCATGTTATGTTTACAAATCAATATAATACAAAACAAATGTACTGCATTGATATTGACTTATCTGAGGTTAAAAAGGCACAAGCAGATGCATCATTTAATGAGGATATGCTAAAAACTATTTTTGAGGCAATTCCTGACTTATTTTTCTTGATGGAAAATGATGGAACTATTATTGAGTATCATGCCAGTAATGAAACAGATCTCTATACCAAGCCAAAGCAATTTATTGGTAAAAAAATGGGTGATGTACTCCCGCGCGATGTAGCCGAAAAATTTGAAACCTATATCAGCCTTGTATTAGAAAAAGAGCAGATGATGAGCTTTAAATACGAGCTAGCTTTGCCCCATGGGCTCGTTTTTTTTGAAGCAAGAATAAATAAAATAACAGAACATAACCAGTTAATGGTTATTATTCGAGATATTACCGAACAGCATAAATCAGATGAACTAATTAGACATCAAGCGTATTACGATAGTCTAACTTTACTCCCAAATCGTTTTTTAGCACTTGATCGTTTGTCGCAATTACTTATTGAAGCACAAAGAAATAACGAAAAAGCAGCGGTACTGTTTTTGGATTTAGATGACTTTAAAAAAATAAATGATTCGTTAGGCCATGAAACAGGAGACAAACTTTTAATTGAATCAGCGCAAAGGCTGCAAGAGGCACTGCGAAAAGACGATACGGTAGGGCGCCTAGGTGGAGATGAGTTTATCGTATTACTGCGAGGTATAACTGATCACCATGCAGCGCTAAAAATTACTGAAAAACTACTCAATAACTTTAGAGCCCCTTTTAAAATTGAGGGCCGAGAACACATACTTACAGCGAGTATTGGTGTAGCCATATACCCAGAAAATGGTACAACCGTTGCTGATTTATTACGAAATGCTGACACCGCAATGTATCAAGCAAAATCATATGGTCGTAATACTTATTCATTTTTTACTAAAAAAATGAATGTAATTATTCAGCGCCGACTAGTAATAGAAGAGCAGATGCGTGGCGCCCTTGAACGTAATGAATTCGAGTTATTCTACCAGCCCCAATTTGACGCCAAAAATAAACACATCATTGGTGCAGAAGCGTTATTACGCTGGCATAACTCTGTGCTAGGTAATGTAACACCCGATGAGTTTATACCTATTGCCGAAAATACAGGATTAATTGTACCCATTGGCAAGTTTGTAATTAGCCAAGCATTAGATTTTTTAAACACATGGCAAAGTACCTGCAAACGCACACAGCAATACACCATGGCTGTTAACTTATCTCCTCGCCAATTTAGGGACGTAGGGCTGCTCAGTTTTATTCAAAACTCATTGAGTGAAGCAAACGTAAATCCCGAAAATTTAGAGCTTGAAATAACTGAGGGAGTGCTGATGAGTTGCCACACTAATGTTGTTGATATACTGACTGAAATAACAGCATTAGGCATTAACTTATCAATGGATGACTTTGGTACAGGTTATTCATCGTTAAGTTATTTGAGAGAATACCCTTTTAATGTACTCAAAATAGATAGAAGTTTTATTGACGGTATTGTACTAAACAATGAAGATTGTAATCTCGTAAAGGCAATTATTGCCATGTCGCACAGTTTAGGGCTGACAGTGGTAGCCGAAGGCGTAGAAACAAAAGAGCAGCTTACTTTATTGAACAAATTAGGCTGTGATTTTATGCAAGGTTTTTACTTTAGCAAACCAATACCAGCAAAACAGTTTCTTGATTTTTCGATGAATTTTGATAAAAAGTAAGATTTAACACTCGATTGTAACAATTCATTGCACGGCTATTGACCTCATTAGCTACTGACGAGTAACCTGTTATAGAAACAAATAAAAAGGATTCTATAATGCGTTTAAAACCTCTTGTAGCTACATTAGTAGCCACATTTTCTTTATCACTTGCGAGTAGTGCCATAGCCGACGAAGGCATGTGGCAACCACACCAACTTCCAGAGTTAGAATCAATTTTAAAAGCCAAAGGGCTTGAAATTGATGTTGAATCTATTTCTAAATTAACCGAATTCCCAATGAATGCGGTAATTAGCCTAGGTGGCTGTACAGCATCGTTTGTATCGCCTAAGGGTTTAGTTGTGTCAAACCATCACTGTGTTTATGGCTCGGTACAATACAATTCAACACCTGAAAACAACATTTTAGAAAATGGCTTTTTAGCTAAAAGCCCTGCTGAGGACTTACCAGCAGCGCCGGGTTCACGCGTATACGTCACAGAAACAGTTACTAATGTGACTGACAAAGTTAGTAAAGGTATTGAAGAACTAAGCGGTAAAGCACGCTACGACGCAATAGTAAAAAACGAAAAAGCGCTAGTAGCCCAGTGTGAAGCCGACGAAAGCTACCGTTGTAACGTGTATTCGTTTCATGGTGGTTTAGAGTTTTACCTAATTAAGTCACTTGAAATTAAAGACGTACGTTTATCTTACGCACCAGCTATGGGCGTAGGTAAATACGGTGGCGATATAGATAACTGGATGTGGCCGCGCCACACAGGCGACTTTGGTTTTTACCGCGCTTATGTAGGCAAAGATGGAAAACCAGCAGAATACAGCGAAGACAACGTACCTTACGTACCTGACTCTTACCTAAAGGTAAGTGCCAAAGGCGTGCAAGAAGGCGACTTTGTAATGGTTACAGGCTACCCAGGGCGTACTAATCGCTACCGCATTGCAACAGAGGTAGATAATGTATTTAACGACAGCTACCCTAAAGCACGCGTTCATAACTCAAAATACGTGTCGCTTATTGAAGAAAACTCAGAAGACGGCAGTAAAGCGCGTATTGCTTACGAAAGCACCATTGCAGGTTATAACAACTATATTAAAAACTATGGTTCGATGATCGAAAGCTTCAAAAAAGGCACTATGCTTGAGCGCAAAAAACAGTTTGAGCAAGAGTTAACACAATGGATCAATAGTGATGGTGAGCGTAAAGAGCAATACGGAAGCGTATTAGGTGAGCTATCTGAGCTAATTGCACAATCACAAGAGCACAGTGAACGCGACCGAATGTTAGGTTATGTACATCGCTCACAGATGATCAGCACAGCACGACGTTTATACCGCTTAGCTTATGAAAAGCAAAAGCCAAATAGCGAACGTGAATCTGGTTATCAAGAACGTGACTTACCTCGCATTAAAGCAGGGCTTGAGCGTATGACGCGCCGTTATGATAGCAAAGTAGACAAAGCTATTTTACTGCACTTTTTAGAACTGTATGCAGCACTTCCAAAAGAAGAGCGTTTTAGCGACGTTGATAAAGTATTTAAAGTACAAAATGGGTTTGATAAAGCAACTCAAAGCGCGTTACTTGATAGCATGTATGAACAGTCAAGACTCGATAATGCCACTGTTCGCAATTCATTATTTGAACAATCGTTTAGCCAGCTAAATCAAAGCCAAGACCCATTTGTACAGTACGCTAAAGCAATATTTAAAGTAATGAAAGCAGAGGAAGATAAATCAAAAGCACTTGCAGGTAAATTACAAGCAGCTCGCCCAGAGCTAATGAGCGCAATCATTGCGTTTAACAAAGCTAAAAACAAACCTGTATACGCCGATGCCAACAGCACACTACGAGTAACCTATGGCACCGTAGGCGGCTACTCACCTCAAGATGGCTTGGTAGCAACACCTTTTACATCGCTTGAAGGGTTACTCGCTAAAAACACCGATGTTGAACCATTTAATGCACCCAAAAAGTTACAAGAGCAAATTAAAGCCAAGCTTTACGGTGATTACACGGGCGGCATGAATACAGTACCCGTTAACTTTTTATCAAATGTAGACACTACCGGTGGTAACTCAGGTTCGCCAACACTTAACGGTAAAGCAGAGCTTGTAGGCTTACTGTTTGACGGTGTTTACGAAAGTATTATTGGTGACTGGGATTACAACCCTGAGCTTAATCGCTCAATCCATGTTGATTCACGCTACATGCTGTGGGTAATGGATAAAGTAGATAATGCACAAAACTTGTTAGACGAAATGACAATCGTAAAATAAGTAATTAGTGGGATAAGAGAAGGGCGCTTACCGTAAAGGAAGCGCCTTTTTTATTAGTGTTTGGTTAGTTTATTTATGACTGGTAAGTGCCTGTGTAGGTCGGATAAGCAAAGCGCCATCCGACACAGTAAAATACCTTGCCAATTATTATTAATATTGTATGTTGTTGAATGGCTGGAGAGTGCCATGAGCGGATATTGGTAACTCCCGCACAAGAGGGGGGTAATGTAGTTTTTGTTAAGGTCTGATAATAAGCATTTCGTGAGTTGAACTAGCATCAATTATATTTAATTCTAGTAGTCTGTTTATAAAGCTCACTCTATGTGTCCCTTCTATAAGGTGATACGGATGCCCAAGTCGACAGCCACCAAGCTCACAACCAAATGCATGATCAATAACCACTGGCGAAAAGCTCCATGTTCTATTTTTAAGACAATACTCTAGTGGTGGATAAGTAAGCCTGCTAGTACCATTCAAATAATCATCCACTTGGAAATACCAGAAATCTAGAGGCTTATTATCATCGTAACGAACCTCGCTATAGATCTGCTCAGCCGTGAATGAAACCCTTTCTACTCTGTGTTTGTTGATGTCAAACTCTGGGAAGCATCGATTAAATCTATCAAAGTGTTCCAAGCAAATAGAGCTAAGAAAATAACGATCAATTGTTTCAGCGAAATCACCAACCTGGATTAGGTATGACTCCCAATTCAAGTCACCTGATAACGAGTGTCTGACTTTTTTAAAATACTCGGAAGCATGTATAGCATTAACACCCGCATAACGGGCAGTAATGCATGGGCAAAACTTAAAGCGAAGCGACAGTGCCCATGTATTACTGTCCCAGCGAGCTTGCGAGCGAGTCTATGCGCTTGTTATGTGCCGACTTTAAACCGAGCACTCTTTAATTACACTAGCCATAAACGTTTTTGATAGCTTAAAAGATTTAGGGGTAAACACTTCAGGTGTTTCATCTGTTTTGGTGCCGTCGATAGTTAAATCATAAAATGTAATTTTTCCAGCTGCTTTTTCAACTACAACAGATAATTGATAATTTGTCTCTTTCTGAAGTTCGCTAAATTTGGTTTCAAAACAATTTTCAGAAACAGCATTATCAAGTATTTTGCCATAACCCACTTTATTTATAGATTTCACACCACACGCAGGTAACAAAGATAAAAATAAAATGGCAACGAAAGTTTTCATATCACCTCAGGCACATAACTTCTCAAATATGGGGCGCGGCTTTTTCGCATCCCACACATTATTTGTTTGTTAGGGCATCTTTAACTCTTAGCTGAAAATCTAATTTCCTTATCGAAGTTACCTAACCATGATTTAACTTTTATTATGTTTGCTGCTGGATAGTCAGAATTATCATGCGGTAATTCTGTTACTTTTAAAAGAGAAGATCCATTCCATCGCTCATCTAACCAGTAACTTACAATTGCCCATTCTTCACTAGTGACTTGAAGGATAAACTCTAAAGCGTCATCATAAGCATCATTGTTTCCAAAGTCGTCAAAATGGGCGTGATAGGCGTCAAAAGATACTGTAACTTCTTCATTAAAAGTATCCAAAATTAAGAGTTCTTCAGCCTTACCACTTGGGCAAGGGACTTTAGCCTCAAAAACAGTGACTCCTTCATATTCAGTTGGTCGGCCAAACTTCTTCCAGTTTGGAAAACGCGAATTGAATTTCAATTCTATTTCTTTAGAGAATTCATCCATAGTTTAAATAGGTGCCCTAACGCCCCGCTAAGAGGCTTTTAATTGTTGGTTAAAATGTGAAGCGAAGCGGAACCTAACCAACTGTTAAAAGTCCTGCTTGAGTGGCTTGTTATGTGGTACGTACTCAATGTCGAAATTCTCATTGCCACTTGCATCCCAACCTAACTTTATTGATTTAATAATACAAGCCGAGATATCTTTAGGTGAAATACTAACCTTGCTATCTGTAAGCCAAGAATCACTTCTTGGAACAGTAAAATCTATCGATAATTTTGAAGCAGGTTTTTCAAGCAATTCGACAACCGCTTTTAAATTTGACCATTCATTTGCTTGAGAGTACGTTGGTTTACTCCTGATAAGCCAACGATAAGAAATTCCATCTACTTCGATTTTTCTCGAACCTTTTTTAGGTATAGCCATATCCTGAATGCCA
>Ga0209595_100021_pt1 | contig 132968 bp, 112 predicted proteins | sample Porto_4metaG_FD_187427 | JGI IMG/M metagenome (GOLD analysis project Ga0209595, IMG submission 187427) | Marine algal microbial communities from Porto, Portugal - Porto_4 metaG (SPAdes) (version 2) | ecosystem: Host-associated > Algae > Red algae > Unclassified | place: Portugal: Porto... | reverse complement strand
GCTACTTTCTGTTACCGCTCGACTTGCATGTGTTAGGCCTGCCGCCAGCGTTCAATCTGAGCCATGATCAAACTCTTCAATTAAAAAGTTTTATGTCTTTCGACAGCTCAATGAATTCTGAATTTTTAATATCTTTCGATATTGAATTGACTGTGCCGAATAATTACCGAAATAACTATTCTGTTGGTCACTCAGTTTTCAATTGAGACTCTAATTTGTTTGCCTCGCTACCTAAGTAGTTTGGCTGTTAGAACTCAATCTGTACGAGTGCCCACACAGATGATTGCTTTATATTGTTAAAGAACGTTGCGATTATAAAGTTGAACTTTATCTCGCTAGGGCTGCGCATATTACGCTTTCCTATTTTTTTGTCAACACTTAAATTTAAACTTTCTAAAAAGATTCAATCTAAGTTTTACTTAACACTCTGAGTTGTTCATGCTTCGCTATGCGTTGCTGTTTCCCGTCTCAGTGGGGTCGCATTATAGGGAGATCCGAAAACAGATCAACCCTTTTTTGAAGAAAACTTGAAATAATGTGCTGTTCGCACATATTTACATCGAAATGGTTACTTTAAACACTAAAAAGGCCCTGATGGGCCTTTTTAATTAGTTTACTATGAGCTTCCAGCCAAGTTTTCCTTGCTGTTTAGACTCTTGTTGCAGCTCACTGGCCATTAATGGATGATCTTTTAACCAGTTACTTTCAAACTTAAGGTCTAAGACTTCATTTTTAGCAGTTAACTCAAACTTAGGCAGTACATCATCTTGTCTGCGCATTGATAAAATGACTGCTATTCGTAGTAATCTCACTATATATTGCGCTAATAGACTATTTACGCCGAGTGAATTAAAACAACCTTTTGGAAAATCAGATCGATGTGCATCTGCTACCGCTACTATTAATTTATGCTCTGACTGTGAAAAACCAGGCATATCGGTATTTTCCAAAATATAAGCGGTATGTTTATGGTACTGCTTATACTCTATTAGTAATCCAATCTCATGAAGCTGCGCTACCGCTTTTAATAGTGGTAACCCATTTAAGCTTTCAATCGGCCAATCTTTATCAATACTCAGCGCTAACTGCATTGCCAAGCTTGAAACTCGACATGCTTGTTTTTGATCAACATGATAACGGCTCATAAACCCATCAACAGTGCGTTTGCGAATGTCGTTATTATGAAACTCCGGAACCATGCTATATAAAACACCTTCACGCAGTGCTCCACCCGCCAATCCCATTTTTTCTATTTCAAGAGATTCAAATAGTGCGATTAAGATTGCAAGTCCTGATACAAATACCAGTCGACGGTCTTCACTTAACCCAGGAAGGTCTAGCGCTGCAATAGTGCTAAATGCAATTGCTTGATCTTTTATAGTGTTGAGCTTTTCAAGTGTAAGTAAGTCGTCAAGATTTTGCGCGACCATAATTTCTTGAATTGCTTGTACTGTACCAGAAGCTCCAGATGCAATCTGCCATCCAGCTGCTTTATACTCTGGAGAAATTTCATCAATGACTGTACGAGCCGCTTTTATTGCTGCGTTAAAGTTACTCTTACTTAGTTGGCAATCTTTAAAATAGCGTTCAAGATAGGTAACACACCCCATATTGAGGCTTTTGTAATGTAGGGCATCAAATGCTTTACCAATTACAACTTCTGTACTTGCACCACCAATATCAATAACAAGCTGTTTGCCAGTACAAGATGAAGTATGGGCAACACCTTTATAAATTGTGCGCGCTTCTAATTCTCCGCTAATAACATTAATGTTATGACCTAGAATTTTTTCGGCATGATTTTTAAATACGTCGGCGTTAGTTGCTAAGCGTAAGGTAGCTGTTGCTACTATGGTGATGTTTTTGTCTGGGATATCTTGTAGACGCTCAGCAAAAAGGGCAAGGCATTCCCAGCCTCGCTGCATTGCTTCAGTGCTTAATACGTTTCCTTTATCAAGCCCTGCGGCTAATCGGACTTTGCGTTTAACACGTCCAATTGTTTGTAGACCGCCAGCAATTGATTTGGCAATAAGCATATGAAAGCTATTTGAGCCCAAATCAATAACTGCGTACACATTTTTTTGCGGTTTAAGTTGCCCCACCGTTCAAAAACCTCTAGTTACTACTACTTATACAAACGGTCGCTTACGACCGTCCTTTTTGGTAACTATTATTTGGGCGACGTCCGCTGTTATTACTACGGTTACGTGGACCTGTTGAATAGTTGCGCTTTCTTTGAATAATAGGCTGAGTTAAATCATCTAGCAATGCTGTTTTATCATAATGTGATAAAGGAATGCTGTGCTCTATATATTCTTCAATTTCATGCAGGTTGTATGCATATTGCTCACATGCAAAACTAATTGCGTGGCCTGATGCACCAGCGCGGCCAGTACGGCCAATACGGTGAACATAATCTTCACAATCGTCAGGTAAATCAAAGTTAAACACATGACTTACTTCTGGAATATGAAGACCACGCGCTGCAACATCGGTCGCAACTAAAAAGTCTAAATCACCTTTGCTGAATTGCGCTAATATAGTTTGGCGTTTTTTCTGGTTAACATCACCAGTAAGCATACCTACACGATGACCGTCTGATTTAAGCCAAGCATATACTGTTTCACAACTATGCTTGGTATTTGCAAACACGATTGCTTTCTCTGGCCATTCTTCTTCAATTAAGGTTAACAACAGCTTAATTTTATCTTCTTGCGAAGGATGAAATAGCTCTTCTTGAATACGTTTACCCGTTTTAACATCAGGTTCAATTTGAACATGCTCTGGGTTTGTCATGTGCTCAAAAGCTAATTCTTGTACGCGGTACGACAATGTGGCAGAAAATAATAAGTTTAAACGCTTTGATGTATCTGGCATACGATCGAACATATAGCGAATATCTTTGATAAAACCTAAATCGAACATACGATCAGCTTCGTCCAGCACGACTACCTCAATTTCATTAAGGGTGTAACAGCCTTGCTTATACAGATCAATTAGGCGACCTGTAGTACCAATTAAAATATCAACGCCTTTTTCTAGTTGTGCACGTTGTTTTTCGTAATCTTCGCCACCATATACTAAACCTAAGTTAAGATTACAGTGCGGCGCTAAAATTTTAGCATCTTTGTGTATCTGAATCGCAAGCTCCCGAGTAGGGGCCATGATCAGGGCTCTTGGATGTTTACTAGGTGCTTTGCTAGATTGTAATAACCGATGGCACGTGGCAGTTAAAAACGCCAACGTTTTGCCTGTACCCGTTTGAGCTTGGCCCGCGATATCGCGTCCATCACAAATAAAAGGTAGGCATTTTGCTTGAATAGGTGTGCAATATTCAAACCCATTCTCGGTTAAACCGGCAACCACTTCCGGTGCGATAGCAAAGTCTGAAAACTTTTTATCGGTTAAATGTGTCTTAGTCATAGCGTTTAAGCATAACGTTTAAACTTGCAATAAGAAACAAGAGTGTTTAAATACGCACTAAATATTTCGCCTAACTAAATCGGAGAGCGCAATGAGCGAGAAAATAATTCAAATTACTGACGATAGCTTTGAAGCTGACGTATTACAATCAGACAAACCAGTACTAGTTGATTTCTGGGCTGAATGGTGTGGACCTTGTAAAATGATCGCCCCTATTCTTCACGAAGTTGCTGATGAATACGACAGCCGTGTGACTGTTGCTAAATTAAATATTGACCAAAATGCTGGCACACCGCCAAAGTTTGGTATTCGTGGTATCCCTACTTTACTTCTTTTTAAAGATGGCCAAGTAGCTGCAACGAAAGTAGGTGCTCTTTCAAAAACTCAACTTATCGAGTTTTTAGAAAACAACATCTAACGGTAAGCTAGAACAATAAAAAGGGCTTTTTTGCCCTTTTTTAAATTTATTTTGTATAAAGACTGGACGCTTTGCCAGTGAACTGCTAGTTTATAAAGCCAACTAATCCTTAGTTATATTCAACAAACCTCACTCAACGATCAAAGCGATTTTGAGTATGACAACTGTAATAAAGAACCCACCAATATGCATTTACGCGAATTAAAAGACAAGTCGATTAAAGAGCTTGTAGACTTAGCTGAGTCCATGGGGCTCGAAAACGTAGCCCGCTTAAGAAAGCAAGATATCATTTTTGCCATTCTTAAATCCCATGCCAAAGGCGGAGAGAATATCTTCGGCGGCGGTGTATTAGAGATTTTACAAGATGGTTTCGGCTTCTTAAGATCATCAGAAGCCTCTTACTTAGCTGGGCCAGATGACATTTATGTTTCACCTAGCCAAATTCGCCGTTTCAGCATGCGTACTGGCGATTCAATTTCAGGTCTTATTCGTCCACCTAAAGACGGTGAACGTTACTTTGCTTTACTCAAAGTAAATGAAGTTAACTTTGATAAACCTGAAAACTCTCGAACTAAAATTCTTTTTGAAAACCTTACTCCACTACATGCAAACGAACGTTTTCGCATGGAACGTGGTAACGGCAGTAAAGAAGATATTACAGCCCGTGTACTTGATTTAGCATCTCCTATTGGCCGCGGCCAACGTGGCTTGTTAGTAGCTCCGCCAAAAGCGGGTAAAACAATGCTACTTCAAAACATTGCACAATCAATTACGCATAATCATCCTGATGTAACATTAATGGTTTTACTTATTGATGAACGTCCGGAAGAAGTAACAGAGATGCAACGCCTAGTAAAAGGTGAAGTTATTGCATCAACGTTCGATGAGCCAGCTTCTCGTCACGTACAAGTTGCCGAAATGGTTATCGAAAAAGCAAAACGTTTAGTTGAACATAAAAAAGATGTTGTTATCTTATTGGATTCAATCACTCGTTTAGCACGTGCTTATAACACCGTTATTCCTTCATCAGGTAAAGTACTTACTGGTGGTGTTGACGCTAACGCATTACATAAACCTAAGCGCTTCTTTGGTGCTGCACGTAACGTTGAGGAAGGTGGTAGCTTAACAATCATAGCTACAGCGCTTATCGACACTGGCTCTAAAATGGATGAAGTTATCTACGAAGAGTTTAAAGGTACTGGTAACATGGAACTTCACCTTAACCGTAAAATTGCGGAAAGACGTGTATTCCCTGCTATCGACTTTAATCGTTCAGGCACTCGTCGTGAAGAATTACTAACAAAACCAGATGAGCTTCAAAAGCTTTGGATTTTACGTAAAATTGTTCATGACATGTCAGAAATTGATGCGATGGAATTCTTAATCGATAAACTATCGATGAGCAAAACCAATGATGAATTTTTTGATTCGATGAGACGCCAATAAAGCGTCTTAGCTGAATAAAAAAAGCGCCTTAGGCGCTTTTTTTATGTCGGGATTAAACACAGTTTAACTTTCATTATACTTTTTAAGTACACTCTGCAACGTATCAACGAGCGCTTTAAAGTCATTCGCACTACTTTTTTGGGTCCTGCGTAAAAGTGCTCTATCTAAACTTTGAGCCGATTGCGCAATTTCATCTAAACCAAACATTTGCGCCGCTCCTAAAATGCGATGACTATCTTTTTGTAGCGCGGCTAAATCTTCACTTATAAAATGCTGAGTAATCGTTTCACTCTCCAAAGCAAAGCTTTGCTTAAAACTAATGACAAGATCGCTCATATCAACTTCATTTTGCTTTGTAATTGGCTGATCTTCTGCATTATGTAGGTGGCTGGAAAGCGCTTTATAAAATGACTCTTTATCTATCGGTTTACCTAAGTAACCACTAAACCCTAACTCTAAATAGCCATCTACTTCATGACTCATAGCATTTGCAGTTAAAGCAAAAATAGGCCGCTCAAAACCACACTGTTTTAATAGCTGAAAAGCAGAACGCCCATCCATCACAGGCATTTGAATATCGAGTAGCACTAAATCAGGATACTCTTTTAAGCACTGCTCTACCGCTTGCTCACCATTTTCAACGGCAATAACCTCGAGCCCCATTGAACGTAAATAGCGGCTTATTAACCTTCGATTATCAGGGTGATCTTCTGCAAGTACAACACGCCCTGCCAATTGCTTATTTACCTTTGGAGCACTTTGAGTTTCAATCAGGCTTTGCGATTTATTTACTTCTGCGCACGGTAAAAAGAACGAAAACTGACTGCCCTTTTTGTATTCGCTTTGTACACTGATATAACCGCCCATCATCGCGGCTAATTGTTGCGATAAGCTAAGGCCTAACCCTGTCCCCCCAAAGCGACGGCTAATACTGTTATCAGCTTGGCTAAAGCATTCAAAAATAAGCTTTAACTGTTTAGAGCTCATACCAATACCGGTATCTTTTACAATAATCACTAGCCCTTGTTCACTCTTATTTAAAGCAATAATGATTTGGCCAGCGTGAGTAAACTTAATAGCATTAGCGCATAAATTTATAAGAATCTGTTTTACGCGTATTAAATCCAGCTTAGTGTAAAACTCATTACCCACTTGATTGTCTAAAATAAGGCGTAGATTTTTTGCTTTTGCTTGAGTGATAAACATTGCATGTACGTCATTTACAAGCTCTACAATATCAAAGCACGAAATATTTAACTCTAATCTATTGGCTTCAATTTTACTTAAATCGAGTACATCATTTATTAAGCTTTTTAAATGGTCACTATGGCGCTGAATTACTCTTAATTCATCTTTAAGTGACTCAGGCTCATATAATTCATTAATTAAAGCATCTGTTTGCCCTAAAATAGCCGTTAGTGGAGTGCGGATTTCGTGGCTAATATTGGCCAAAAACTGGCTTTTAACATCGTTAGCTTCTCTTAACTCCTGTGCTATTGCTTGTAACTCGGCAGTGCGCTGCGTAACTTGCTCTGTTAACTGCTGCTTAGCGCGTTTTTCTGCGCCACGGCGGTAAAGCGCAATACCAGTTACAACAACCAAAAGTAATAGTAAAAAAGAGAATAAAGTAAGCTGAGAACGCTGCGACATTTTTAGCTCTTGCACACGTCGATCTTGTTTAAGTTTTTCTATCTCTTGGTTTAATTGGGTTGCTTTAAATTGATGCTGAAGTACCGCTAATGCATTTATAATTGCTGTACTTCTGAGTTTTCGCAGCTCACTAATATATTCTTGTTGCAAGGCCATTGCGCTTGAATAATCGCCTTTACTGGCTTCAAGTAGTGCTTTAGTCCCTAAACCCTCCCTAATTATTCGCTCACTGCCATATTCGTGGGCAAGTGAAATAGCTCTATCTAAACTTATTTTCGCCTCTTCTAAGTTGCCTTTAACAAACTGAATTTTACCAAGCGCATGTAGCGCATTAAGCTCTAAATTATGGTTACCTATTTTAAGCGCATAGTACTCACCTAATTTAGCTTGCTCGTACGCTTCATCTACTTTTTTTAACACTAAATTAGTATTTGCCAAGTTAGTATATTGCGTAGATAACTTATTGTAATCATTAGCTGAAATATAATAACGCAGCGCTAGCTGGTAATAATGAAGTGCTAAGTCAAATTGATTACTCTCCATATGAGCAACACCCATATTGTTGTATACCTGCGCAATACCACTTTTATCATCTAATCGCTGATAAACTTTAAGTACATCTTGATAAAGACTAAATGCACTATCGTAGCGTGATAAGCGTATATAAACGCCTGCTATATTAAGTAATATGTCGGTTTGATCTTGCTCACTACCGTGCGCTTCGTAAATAGCTTTTGCCTTTAAGTAAAACTCTAGGGTATCGCCTAGCTTATTCATATTAAAATAAGCCAAACCAATATTATTTAGTAAATTTGCTTGTTCAAGTAGTTGTTCATTTTTTTCAGCTAATACTAGGGTGCGGGTATATTCAGTTATGGCCTTTTGAAATAAGCCTTGATAAAAAAGTGCTACACCTTGCATTTTTATTGCACGAAAGTGCTCGTCAGGAAAGAAAGTATCTGAAGTGTTTTTTTCTAATAATTTAAAATAGTGTAAAGATTCTTTAAAATTATCAGCCGATAACGCACTATTACCTAATGCCGAATAAACAGCGACACGCTCTTTTTTAGAAACGTTTTTATTAGCAAGTAACGTATTTGCTAATTGTAATTTAGGCTCCCACTGCACTTCGTTTCTGAATTGCTCAAATAACGAATCACTATTTTGGGCATAGCTAGGAGCTATTAGTACACAGCATATAGTAAATAAGAGGCATTTAAACTTGCCCAGCATAATTTTAATCCTTCAAACCGTTACTTATATCAGTGTAATCTTTATTGAAGATACACTAACTACTAGGGCCTAAACAATGCTTAACCCACTGATTGATGAGATTTTTGAGCTGATATTAACAAGGCAGGTTTGGCAAGTTCATACTTTAGCAGCAGAACTGACAAACCGCAGCGCAATAACAACACTCGATAAAAGCCCTGAACGTGATTTATTTAAACGTAACTTTTTAATTATGAATGCATTGTACCAACTGCAGGCACAATTACGCCCTCAAAGTTTACTCATTTCAACTCTGCATATCGAGCTTTTAGAAAAAGAAGATAATAGTTTAGTAACAACGAACGAAAATTTGCGAGATTATTATTTAGATTGGCGTAATTACGATACCGGTGAAGAGAAAATTGATGAGCTTTTGAATAGTTTTTGGCGTCAGTTTAAAACGACATCACCACAACAAGTATTAAATGACAATGAATTTAAAGCGTTGGCTTTAGAATGGAAGTTACCTGAAAATTTCACTCTTAAAAACGTTCAAAAGCGCTGGAGACAACTTGCATTACAGATGCACCCAGATAAACCAAATGGTTGTGAAGTTAAGTTTAAAAAAATAAAATTACAATACGAGCAACTAAAGGTAGCTGCTCGCTAATTTGTTAATTTAGCGGTTTAAATTAACGAGTAAGGCGACGAGCGCGTATTTTACGCCCTTTAATGTTGCCTTCGGTTAGTTTACGAAGTGCTGGTTTTGATGAGTTACGTTCAACAGCAACAAATGCTACGTTATCAAGTACGTTAATTTTACCTACCTGACGACCTGCAACCCCATCCTTACCTGTTAGAGCACCAAGAATATCGCCTGCACGTACTTTTTGCTTTTTACCTGAATCAATCATCAAAGTAACCATTTCAGGTCGGTACGGCGGTTTATCTAATAAATTAAACGGCGGCATTTGCTCTGGAGTAATATCACGCTCGTAATGATCGCCAATTTGTGCAATTTTAAACGCTTCAGCTTCACCATAAATAGAACAAGCAATGCCCTTTTTACCAGCACGCCCAGTTCGGCCAACACGGTGAACATGTGTTTGCGTGTCATGTGCTAAATGGTAGTTAATAACCATATCCATGTCATCAATATCTAAACCTCGTGCAGCAACATCGGTTGCAACAAGTATTGAAGCACTTTTATTTGAAAAGTGAATTAGCGTACGTTCACGATCGCGTTGCTCTAAATCACCGTGCAATGCAACAGCGCTGAAGCCTTCGTCAGCTAAATCATCACACACTTGTTGAGTTTCTACTTTGGTATTACAAAATACAACACAGCTTTGTGGTGTAAATTTAAGAAGTAATAACTTAAGCGTTGGATAGCGCTGCTTATTGTTATCCATTTTGTAGAAGTACTGCTTAATTGTGCTTTTGGCTTGCTCTTCTTCTACTTTAACCATTTCTGGGTTTTTAAGTACACGCTTAGCAATTGCTTCAATAGCTCTTGGGAATGTAGCACTAAATAACAATGTTTGACGATTTTGTGGAATACGCTCAATAATTGCATCAAGTGTGTCTTGAAAACCCATATCAAGCATTTGATCGGCTTCATCAAGCACCAATGTTTCCACATCATCTAAGCGTAGAGTACCTTTACGAATATGGTCATCAACACGCCCAGGTGTGCCAACAATAATATGCGCACCATGTTCAAGTGAACCTATTTGCGGGCCAATTGAAACACCACCACATAACGTCAATATTTTAATGTTATGAATGCCGCGCGCTAATTTACGCATTTCAACTGCAACCTGCTCGGCAAGTTCGCGAGTAGGACACAAGACTAAAGATTGAATACGAAAGCGTTTTACGTTTAATTTAGCTAACACACCCAAGCTAAACGCAGCAGTTTTACCTGAACCGGTTTTTGCCTGAGCAATGATGTCTTTACCAGCAAGTACAGGCGGCAAACTTTGCGCTTGTACAGGTGTCATGTGGGCATAGCCAAGTGTTGATAAGTTATCAACGAGTCCAGCCGGTAAAGCCAAAGATGAAAAAGCAGTTGAAGTCACAGTAAGTTCCATAGCAATAAAATAACATGGGAGAAAGCCCCACTAATATGCAGCTTATAATAGCAGAATTCGTAATTGGCAACCATTAACAAACACATTATAAAACATGTTAATGAAAGGTGTTGAAAATGATAGTAGTTTGCATTAAGATCGCGATTGTTTTTTACACACCTGCGCTGGAAGCAATTAATGAAACTGAATTCTATTTACATAGCACTATTAGCAAGCATTACAACAAGCACATATGCAAACACTACCGACCTTGAACGCATAGAAGTAAAGGGTAGCTACTTTAACGATTACAAAGTAGATAACGCTAATGGCGCAATGAGAACATCAGCTTCATTACTTGAAACTGCACAATCTGTCACTGTAATAACCGACACTATTATTAGCGAACAGCTTGCCACTACACTTGGCGAAGTACTCACAAATGACGCAAGCTTAACTGCAGGCTCACAACAACGAAATCGTGAAGTATTTAACTTACGCGGCTTTGAGCTGAGCTCATCGACAGGTTATTTACGCGACGGTCATCAGCATTGGTCGCACTATCAGCAACCAATCGAAATTTTGCAACAAGTTGAAGTAATTAAAGGCCCATCAAGTATTTTATATGGTCAGTCAGGCCCGGGTGGCTTGGTTAACATGGTAACTAAAAAGCCTACCGCACAAACATTATTTAATGCCAGTGCCGATGTAGATCAGCATGGCTCAACCCGCTTTATGGTAGATGCTGCAGGCGCATTAACTGAATCTGAAGATTTACGTGCTCGCGGGATTTTAGTAAAACAAGACGTTGACTACTGGCGTGAGTACCAAAATGGTGAAAACCGTGAACGCGACCGCTTTTTAGGTGCTTTAGTTGTAGATTACGATATTAGCGATAACGCATTAGTCCGTGTGCATTACGACCGCACAGATGACGAAGCAGGTTTAGATACTGGCGCATGGATAGACGATAATGCCAATATAATTGGTAACGATAAAACAATCCGTGATATGTCTTGGGCGTTTACCGATATTACCGTAGAAAACCTAGGTGTAGACCTAGAAGTATTTTTAACCGATAACTGGCAAGTAAAACTTGGCTATAACGAACAAACGTTTGAGCGCCAACGCTTTGAGTCAGCACCTCGCATGCCTAGTGGCTTTGCTGAAGGTGACAGCTATGAATCTCGTCCTTACGACCGTTTTGACGATTGGCAATTTAAAACTGCATTTATTGATTTTATTGGGGAATTTAAAACAGGTAGCTTACAGCATCAGTTTTTAATTGGCGCAAACTCGCTAGATTACTACTACGGGCAACGCCGTACTTCTGCTGACTACTTTGATTTTTCTGCAGGACAAGCAGAACCATCACGCCCATCTGTAAGTTATAAAACAGATGATACAGTAAGCGAAACTGAATACGACTATTACGGTATTTACGTTCAGGACTTAATTTCGTTCTCACCACAATGGCAATTATCGCTAGGTGGCCGTTACGATAAACAAACACGAGAAGGTGCAGATAACGAGTCATTTGTACCAAAGGTAGGTGTGCTTTATCATCCAAATACTTCGGCAACTATATATGCTAGTTACTCAGAAGGTTTTGAGCCTCAAGGTAGTGAAACTCTGATTGATGAAACCGATGTAAATAATGGCATGAAGCTAGATGCCATTACCTCAGAGCAAAGAGAGATTGGTATTAAATGGCAATTATTTGATGACCGTTTACTGCTTACAGGTGCACTTTTTGATATTAGTAAAGAAGGCACACTTGTTAGCGAACAGCTTGAGACACCTATTGGCTCATTCACAAGTGAAACAAACCAAGTGGGTGAACAACGCCATAAAGGTGTTGAAGTAAGCGCACAAGGTGCTGCTACTGACCGCTTATTTGTTATGGCATCAACTATGTATCTAGATGCTAACTTTGAACGCGATGAAGTATTGGAAGGTAAGCGCCCTACCGATGCACCAAAATGGTCGGCATCTCTGTGGACTCGTTATGAATTAAACGACGCCATTGCCATTAACGCTGGCGCTTTTTACGAAGGCGAGCGCTTTGCAGATAGCGATAATACAATTACTAAAGATGCATATACACGTGTTGATGTTGGCGCCACTTATAAGTTTAACTTAAGCAATACCGATATTAACTTACGCCTTAACATCGAAAACTTATTTGATAAAAGCTATTTAGGTGGTGGCGGCACGAGTAATGTAACTGTTGGCGAGGGTACAAATCTTCGTTTAGCTGCGCAATTTAGCTTTTAATTAAATACCTTAAATAACAGTGTTAAAAGATAGCCCGCGTAAATTTATGCGGGCTTTTTTTATATCTAAACGTTTATACCTAACAGCATTAAACCTATTACAAAGCCTATTCATCTCATCTATTTTTTATCATGTTTGTTACATGTTCTAATAGCGCTAATTATTAAAAAGGCTTACCCAAATGAAAAAATTAATTACCGCACTGCTGCTTACTAGCAGTATGGCTGCAAACGCTAACAACGCCGAATTTACCCAAAAGCAATTACAACAAGTCAATGAAGTGCGCACCTCTGCTCTAAATAGTGATTTAAGCTATAAATTACTAGAGTCATTAACAACTGAAGTAGGACCTCGCTTACCTGGTACTGAAAATGATAAAAAAGCAGTGGCATGGGCTAAAGCTAAATTTAATGAGCTTGGTTTTGATAAAGTATGGCTTGAAGAAGCGACTTTTCCTGAATGGCGCCGTTATAGCGAAAGCGGAAAAATACTAACACCAAGCGAGCAACCTCTACATTTAACTGCATTAGGTAACAGTATAAGCACGCCTAAAGGTGGGATCACAGCATCAGTAGTCTTGTTCGAAACACTTGATGAGTTAATTGCAGCACCAGCAAATAGCCTAAAAGGTAAAATTGCGTATATTAATTACCGCATGAACCGCGATATAGACGGGAATGGTTACGGACCTGCTGTAAAAGCACGTGGCACAGGCGCTATAGAAGCGTCTAAAAAAGGGGCTGTTGCCTACATGATGCGCTCGGTAAGTACTGGTCATCATCGTTTTGCACACACTGGCGGTAGTTACTACAAAGAAGGTGTTACAAAAATACCTAATGTAACCATTGCTAACCCAGATGCCGATCAAATAGCACGACTCATTGCTTTAGATAAAGACGTATCGGTAAATATTAATGTGCAAACCGAAAGCCTTGGTGAAGGCACAGGTTATAACGTTATTGGCCAATTTAATGGTACCGAAAACCCTGAGCAGTATGTATTAATTGGCGGGCATTTAGATTCTTGGGACTTAGGGACTGGCGCACTAGATGACGGTGCAGGCGTTGCGCTAACAATGGCAGCCGCTAAGCATATTAGCGATGTAAAGCGTCCTAAGCGCAGTATTCGTGTGGTACTTTTTGCAGCCGAAGAGCTAGGCCTTTGGGGTGCAAAAGCCTATTTTGCAAAGCATAAAAACGAGCTAAGCAATATTGTTGCAGCAGCTGAGTCTGATTTTGGCGCCGATGTTGTATATGCTTTTGAATCGAACGTAAGCGCAGAGTCACTTCCTGTAGTGCGTGCTATTGCAAAAGAACTTTCGCCGTTAAATATTGAGCACATTGGTAAAAACCAAGCGAATGGCGGCCCCGATCTAATTCCACTTAAAGCAGCAACGTCAGCGCCTATTTTTGAACTTGCTCAAGATGGAACAGATTACTTTGATTACCACCATACAGCTGACGATACGCTTGATAAAGTAACACCTGCTAAGCTTCGTCAAAATACCGCTGCATATGCTGTATTTGCTCTAATGGCTGCCGATGCAAAAACCACTATCAAGCCTAAAGCTCAAAATAAGTAATAACAGACATACTTACTTACAGTTTGTAGCTTTAACTAACACGCTTCTTGTTTTACCTTTAGGTAATTAAACAAGGAGCGTGCTTTATGTTACTTTTCAACACGAGTGAATCATTTCCACATTTTGCACAAACAACACGCTGCCCTCATTGTCAAAGCGACGCCTACCATTTAGTAAATAAAAGCCGCTATTTACGGTTTAGTATTTTACCTATGCTTGCCTTAAAATTAAGTTATAAACGCGAGTGCTATCAATGCGGAAAAAGCGAACCTGTAAAAATAACGCAACTACCGTTAATAGAAAAACTAAGCCTACCTAAATACTTTATTGGTGTATTTTTATTACTTTGGATTGCTTTATTTTTTTATCAACAGCACCTTAATAGCGAGACTCGAAAGGAAGGCTATTTAAATACGCCTAAAATATATGATACCTACTTAGTACACGCCGACAAATTTACACACGAGCCCTGGACCCTAACCAATTTAAAAATTGCTCAAGTTTTAAATTTTGACGAACAATTTATTACCTTTCAGATAAGCAACTACAGCTATAAACGTAATAATAGTATTACTTTGGCAATGCGTACTAGCCAGCTAATTCAAGACAATTACTTTTCCACTAAAACAATCACCCTCCCTCGTGATGAAGTAGCACGCCTTTACAACGACGAAGCTATTTACGACGTTCTGCGCCCCTATGCCAACATCCTTTATGGTGGGTTTGTGATGCATCCTCCCAAACCTAAGCCACTATATAAAGGCTTAAAGCTCGATAAAAACAATCAACAAGGCATTATTTATTTTAAAGATGGTTTGTTTGTTGAAGCATTTAATAGCTTTAAACAAGCTGCTGAAGCGGGCTCTCAATGGGGGCAATTAAATTTAGCGCAAATGTATCGTGATGGTCAGGGAATAGATCAGGATCAACAGCAGGCTATTTATTGGTACAAAAAGGCTATTGAGCAAAAAAATACTAAAGCACAATTTGAATTGGAATCTCTTTGTAAAATAGCTAGCTGTGAATAAAGCAGCAAGTATGTTACTTGCTGCTTTAATATTTTATAACTCTAAATGTTTATCTAAAAAATTAATTACTTGTTTGTAGTAAGCAGTTCTGTGTTCTTCTTTGTAAAAACCATGGCCCTCATCCTCCAATAACACGTACTTATAAGGATGGTTAGCTTTTTTCAATGCAGCAATTAATGATTCGGCTTGTTCAATAGGGGCTCGTGCATCTTCACCTGCGTGAACTATGAACACAGCTGCTTTAAGCTTATCTATATTATAGCTAGGTGAAAATGCCTTCAAAAGCGTTTCATCAGTGCCTAAAACGTTTTCAAGATAGTTTTGTCCTGTACTACGCCCTGAAATATCACCTTCTTCAAACATTAGCGGTAGGTCATAAATACCAACTGTTCCAATTGCACACTTAAACATGTCTGGCTCTAAAATGGCGCTCTGCAAAGCTGAATAAGCACCAAAGCTTGATCCCATTATACAAATGTTGTTTTTGTTTACCGTTCCATTAGAAATTAAAAAATTAACACCATCAATAATATCAAACTGAATATCAGAACCCCACTTTTGGTAACCTGCTTCTTCGAAGTTTCGACCAAACCCACCTGAACCTCTAAAATTAACTCTTAGTACAGCCATTCCCCTACTTGCTAATAACTGTACCTCAGAATCATACCCCCAATAATCACGAGGGCCATGTGGACCGCCATGAGGCATTACAACTAGAGGTAAGTTTTTATCTTCAAGACCATTAGGAACAGTTAAATACCCATAAATAGTTAAACCATCCCGAGTTTTATATTGAATAGGTTTTGTCTTTGAAAGCTCATTTTCGTTCAGCCAGCCACGCGCTGAAAATAATATTCTTAGCTTATTTTGTACCCCATCGTATAAGTAATATTTACCAGGGTTGGTATCACTTGATGCGTAAATAACATTAATATCGCCATTAGAGGTGCTACTGACTAACTGCACTTGGTCGCCTTGCAATGCTTCTATCAAAGACTTTAAACGAACACTTTTATGAGAGTCTTTATCTATAAAAGCATAGTTTGGATAACCTAACTCACTTTCTATTGCAAATAATTCTTTTGAAACTTCATCAACCCACACTCTTTTTGGAGATACATATTGTTCTTGATGAACTAATTCAATTTCCTTAGTATTTAAATTTAGTTTATATAACCCTTCAGCCTCTCCACCAACAGAAGCAGTCATATAAATGCTGTCACCAGACTTATCAAAAGCTTTTAGTCTAATATCGCCATAACTAACCTCTCCTAAATTTAATTTCTCCCAGTCACCGCCATCTTTTGCCTTGGTATGTATTTTTGCATCTATATAATTATCTGTAGATACTGAAACTCGAACATTACCATCATGATCAGTTAAAAATTCAGCCATACGTGATGGAGACAAAGTAACTTGCTTCCTTTTGCCCGTATATACATCTACTTCATAGACAATAGTATGCGGCTCATTACTCGAGGTCCAAGGATAGGTAACTACTAACATTTTTCTTTTGTTAGTAACTAAGGGGTCTAATACAAATGAAGTTCCGTATAAAGGAGTCTGCCTTTTAAGGCGTGTACCTGTTTGCATTTCACCATGGTAACCAATTAGATACTTACCTCTAGCCCCATTAGCATTTACGCCAAATATCTCACCATGATATTCAGGGTGGTCTTGCCACCCTTTTAAATACTCTTTAGTGACAACAACTCGTTCATTATTAACCCAATGATAATCACCAACTTGAGCATTTCCTTCAAAGGCAACTGCATGAAGCATTTTAAAGTTTTCAGTATCAAAAATAACAAGCGCATTTTTACCTGCAACTTTATTTATAACCGCTAAATACTCGCCGCCTGGAGAAATAGTAGCGTGATTAAACTCTTTATTTTTACTGAAGTACTCCACGGGGATTTGGGGCTGCTTTGAGAAGCTAAAAAAGCTTACAAATAACAGAAGTACTAACAAGTTACATCTTAAAAGAAAATTCATCATAATTCCCTGTATTAACAACAAGAAGTCATAATATATAAAGTCTTATGAAATGTAACGAAAATGATAACTAAATGTGTCTGCTATTTTTTAAATAACTTTGTATAACCTACATGTATAAGCACAACAACTAAGCCAGCAATCACGCCTAGCAAACCATCAAACAATAGAGGAGCTAATACCTCTCCTGTACCGCCAGCAACAGATTGGGCATAGTTTGTTACATCGACTTGAGTATGATGTAGTAACTCAACACCATGTACTAAAATCCCGCCACCTACTAAAAACATCGCGATGGTGCCCGCAAATGCTAAAAACTGCATCAACCTAGGCGCTGCTGCGAGTAAGCCTTTCCCAAGTAATTCTTTAAATTTATTAGCTGTTACCTTTGATTGGTTGAGTAAATAAAGCCCGGCATCATCCAGTTTTACAATACCTGCCACTAAGCCATAAACACCAATAGTCATTATAATTGCGATAACACAAAGCACTAAAGCTTGATTAAGCAATGTAGCACCTGCCACAGTACCTAAAGTAATCACAATAATTTCGGCAGAAAGAATAAAGTCGGTTCTTATTGCCCCTTTTATTTTTTGTTTTTCGTACTCAACTAAATCTAACTTTTCATCTTCGTCTACCGCTTCACTGTTATGAGGCAAAAACTTAGCAAATACTTTTTCAGCTCCCTCAAAACATAAAAACAAACCACCCATCATTAAAAGCGGTGTTATTAACCAAGGCAGCCATACGCTTATTAATAAAGCAGCGGGTACGAGTATCGCTTTATTTAAAAATGAGCCCTTTGCCACAGCCCAAACAACCGGTAATTCACGCTCTGCTGCTACACCTGTAACCTGCTGTGCATTGAGCGCTAAGTCATCGCCTAATACACCTGCTGTTTTTTTTGTTGCTACCTTACTCATTGTCGCAATGTCATCAAGTAAAGTGGTTATATCATCTAATAACGTTAAAAGGTTAGTGCCTGCCATAAAGCTTCCGAGCTCAAAAAATATTGCTATAAACATAACTTAAAGCGCTACTTTCACCAACGGTTAATTTTGCTTTGTTATTCTTACATTAGATTAAAATTTTGCCCTGTGTTTTAACTAACGTTTAAAGAAGATGGGAGGAAAAATGAAAGTATATTTAGCATTAATCGCTATTTTACTAAGCTTAACCGCATGTAGTGATTTAAAAACCAGTACTGCTTACCAATGCGATGATGAGAGCGTAAAACTCAATATTATTAATAATTCTGAAGCCGAACTTATCTTTAACAATAAAGTACATGTACTTAATCACGAAAAAAGTGCATCAGGGAATAAATATATAAGTGAAGAGGTACTGTTTTGGGGTAAGGGCAATGAAGCCATGTTAATCATTGCAGGTAAAAAAAGACAGTGCACTAAGGCTTAACATAAAAGCAACCGACAAGTCACAATAATGCTACAATAATTAAAGACCCATTATTGTGATGAAGTTATGCGTTCAATTGCGATCAAACATAAAATAATTTTAGCCTTTACAGCCATTGGCATATTGGTGCTAACAAGTAGTGTATTTTTTTATTGGTCATTAAACAAAATTAGCGTTAACAATACCCGAACCGAAAAATTAGCGGTTCCGGTACAACAGTTCAGCAAAGATTTAAGGCTATCATTACTGTCTATTACCAAATTTAACGCCTTAGCTTACAGCCAAGCAAACCTTGATTTACTTCAACAAAATAAAAAACAGGCGCAAGTTGAGCAACAACAATTTAGCGATATGCTCAATTCGTTAAGCACTCAACTAAATCAACAAATAACAATGCAAAATTTACTCACCAGTACCAACGCAGGTTTCGAGCAACTGACTGAAGTAAGTCTCGCAATGTTCAGCGCTAAAGAGCGTAAGTTTGTAGCGCAAAATTCCACCATAGAATTATCAGCAACGTTTAACGAGCAACTTTACAATTTAAGTTCTAACTTACTTGATATAGAACTTTTAGAAGTGCCTGTAAAACAGCAGGCATTACTTAATGCTATGTTTGGAACAGCGACCCGTATAGACGATTTATTGTTTAACTTAAGTAATAATATAAAAAGCATTACTCAAACTACAAGTATCAATGATTTAAATAGCCATCAGCAAGATACCCTATTTCTACTAGATAACATCCAACCTAATTTCACCTATTTAGAGCAACAAGCGCTACCTTTTAATAATGCGTTTAATGCTAAAAATTTAACGGCTAAGTTTAATCAATTAAGAGAGTTACTTAACAACGATACAGGAATTTATGCCCAACAAAATAAAGTACTCAAAAGTACTATTGCTGCGGCTCAAAATTTTGAACACTTTCAACAGCAATTTATAACAACAGAAGGTCAGCTTATTGAACTTAATAAATTGGCTGATGAGCGCTTTAATGCCTTACAAACTAATGCAAAGGCCGCCATAAATACAGGGATTAGTTCTGTAGTAATTATTACGATTGTTTTAATTATATTGATTATCGCTATCTCTATTTTTACAACTCGCGCAATGCTAAAACCGCTTAAAAAAGTAAACCGCGATTTAGCCCGAATCGCCTCAGGTGATTTATCAAAGCGAAGCCACCCACGTAGTAAAGATGAGTTTGGTACTTTGCTAAATAACATAAATAAACTCAGTGAAGACCTTACTAACCTAATTGGTGCAATTAGTAGCGACGCCCACGAACTAGACAGCAGCGCTATTAAAACCAGTGAAAAAGGTCAGCAAATGACGGTTGTTGCACAACAGCAGTTAGAGCGAAGCGCGCAGGCAACATCGCTTGCACAAAATATGCTAATCAACTCACAAGCGGTTTATGAACAAGCAGATAAAACATCAAGTGAAATAACAAACGCATCGCAATTTGCAAATGATGTAAACGAGATTGCTAATCAAAATAGTCTAAGTATAGAAACTTTATTGCAGCGTCTTGATAAAGCAGTAGGCAGCACAGAAGAGCTCGCACAGTACACTCAGCTTATTGAAGCCATTGTTGAAACAATTAGTAGCATTGCCGAGCAGACTAACTTACTTGCACTTAATGCTGCAATTGAAGCAGCGCGAGCGGGTGAAAACGGACGCGGGTTTGCTGTAGTTGCTGATGAGGTTCGATCATTAGCTGCACGTACACAAACCTCGACTAGCGAAATAAACACCATGATCCAAACATTGCAACAACACACTAAAACAACTCAAGAACACATTACTGATGGCCAACACCAAGCCAAGCAATGTGTTAAAAACAGCACTGAACTAAATAAAGCTGTAGAGCGTATTAAAAGCACATTGTTGTCTGTTAATCAGATGAGTGAGCAAATTGCTCATGCATCACATGAGCAATTGACTAACAGTGGCGACATTCAACAAATAATGGCAAAGGTGACAGAGCAAGCAACCTTGAATGCCCAAAACGCGACAACCCTAGCAAGCGAAAGTGAAGACGTAAACCAACTTGCACACTCTTTAACGAGTGCCGTAGAGCGCTTTAAGTTTTAAGTGCAAGTAATGACTTGGCTTGCATGAAATGGGTATAATACTTTAACTCTTTTGCTTAATAGCGGCCCACAATGAAATATAAAGATCTACGTGATTTTATCGATTTGCTTGAAAAAAAAGGCGAACTTAAACGTATCACCCAAGAAATCGACCCGTATCTTGAAATGACCGAAATATCTGATCGCACCTTACGTGCAAAAGGTCCTGCGTTATTATTTGAAAACCCAAAAGGCTACGATATGCCGGTGCTTACCAACTTATTTGGTACACCAAAACGCGTAGCAATGGGCATGGGCCAAACAGATGTTAGCGAGCTTCGCGAAGTGGGTAAGCTACTCGCTTTTTTAAAAGAACCTGATCCACCAAAGGGTATTAAAGAAGCACTAGGCGCTATACCTATTTTTAAGCAAGTGCTTAATATGCCTGCAAAAGAAGTTAAAAAAGCGCCTTGCCAACAAGTAGTTTTAGAAGGTGATGATGTAGATTTAACTAAATTACCTATTCAGCATTGTTGGCCAGGTGATGCAGCGCCATTAATTACATGGGGCCTTACCGTTACTAAAGGGCCTTATAAAAAGCGCCAAAATTTAGGTATTTATCGCCAGCAATTATTAGGCAAAAATAAAATAATTATGCGCTGGTTGTCACATCGTGGTGGCGCGCTTGATTTTCAAGAATGGTGTAAAGAAAACCCAGGGCAACCCTACCCTGTATCGGTAGCATTAGGTGCCGATCCTGCCACTATATTAGGTGCCGTAACGCCTGTACCTGACACTCTAAGCGAATATGCATTCGCTGGGTTATTACGTGGCAGCAGAACCGAAGTTGTAAAATCTATTTCAAATGACCTACAAGTCCCTGCCAGTGCAGAAATAGTACTTGAAGGTTACATAATGCCTGGTGAAATGGCGCCAGAAGGCCCTTATGGTGACCATACCGGTTACTATAATGAAGTCGATGACTTTCCAGTAATGACGGTCACTCATTTAACGCATCGTAAAGATCCTATTTATCACAGCACATTTACCGGCCGTCCGCCTGATGAGCCTGCTATTTTAGGTGTGGCACTTAATGAAGTGTTTGTGCCGATACTACAAAAGCAATTCCCTGAAATTGTCGACTTTTACCTTCCGCCTGAAGGGTGCTCATATCGTATGGCGATTGTAACAATGAAAAAACAATATCCAGGCCATGCTAAGCGCGTGATGATGGGAGTTTGGTCGTTCTTACGCCAGTTTATGTACACCAAATTTGTAATCGTCTGCGATGACGATGTTAACGCCCGCGATTGGGAAGATGTTATTTGGGCTATAACAACCCGAATGGATCCAGCGCGTGATACAACATTAATAGAAAACACACCTATTGATTATCTCGATTTTGCATCGCCAGTCTCAGGTCTTGGTTCAAAAATGGGAATGGATGCTACCAATAAATGGCCTGGCGAAACCACCCGCGAATGGGGCGAGCCTATTGTTATGGATAAAGACACCAAAGACCGCGTAGATGATATTTGGGAAAGCCTTAATATTGTTTAAGTGTTTATATGTAAGTACATATCAGGCTATAAAATAACCCTGCAGATATGCTAGAATCGTGCTATTCGATTGCGTATCTGCTGTTACAAGCGCTGCTAAAAGGTAAAAAATGCAAACATTAAAAGCTGAAGTTGTAGCTATCAGCCCACTTACAGAATTTGTTCATAAAGTAATTTTAAAGCCACAACAACCGGTGACCTTTGAAGCTGGCCAATACATGCAACTCGTATTAGGCGAAAAAGACAAACGTGCTTTTTCTATAGCTAGTCGCCCTTCACAGTGCGATGCAATAGAACTGCATATTGGCGCCTCAGGTGCCGATTCGTATGCAATGCAATCGTTAGAGCATTTACGAAACGCCCATACCACAGGGCAGTTAGTAGACATTGAAGCTGGCTTGGGTATTTCACAGTTGCGCCTGCAATGTGAGCGCCCTATTATTTTACTCGCCGGTGGTACTGGTTTTTCATACGCAAAATCAATGGCTGATCATTTAGCTGAAATAAAATGCGACCGTCCTGTGTTGTTTTACTGGGGCGTAAAAGAAGAATCTGCTTTATATGCACATACAGAAATGCAAACATGGGCAGATAGCCATGAGAACTTTAAGTTTATTCCTGTAGTAGAAAATCCATCTGCTAATTGGCAAGGACACACTGGCTATGTACACAAAGCAGTAATGCAAGATATTGTGTCACTAGAACCATACGATATTTATATGGCAGGTCGTTTTGACATGATAGGTATTGTCCGTGATGACTTTATTACTCATGGTGCAATTCGTGAAAACATGTACGCAGATGCATTCGCATTTATCAAATAATTGAAATTTACTTTCAGTTATGAATAAAGGCACCTAATCGGTGCCTTTATTTTTATAATAACAAATATTCAATAGTTAAAACCTATCAACTCCATCAATATAAACAATTTCCTAAATCCCTATCTATAAACCATACTTTGTATAGAACATCAGCGGGAGAGACCCAAATGCTAAATACAAAAGTAAAAGATTTTATGCAACGCAAATTGCCAAATATCACACCAGATACAGAAATGACGACAGCCATAGCAGAACTACAAAAATTTAAACTACTTGGCGCACCAGTATTTGATAAAGATAAATGCTTAGTTGGATTTATATCAGAGCAAGAGCTGTTAAAACCACTTACGCAAAGCAGTTATTTTTGTGATGGGATGGTTAAAGTATCGCAGCTTATGCAAACAGAGGTAGTGACCGTTAACGGCGATACCAACATTATTGAGCTTGCACAGCAGATGCAGCCTGGTAAACCAAAAAACTACCCTGTTGTAGAGGGTGTTAAAGTAATCGGTATGATCAGCCGAGCAGACGTACTCAAAGCGCTTTACGATAATTACATAAGCTGCCAAACACACTAAATATCAGTTATAGATACAAAAATGCCGCTTATATAAAGCGGCATTTTTAATGCTCTTAAATTAACGTGCGCTAACGAGTGCTAAAAGTTCTTTTTTATCGCCATCGCTTAAAAATGCTATTTCTAACGCATTTTTTTGAGCTTTTTCCATATCAGCTTGAGATAAGCCTGCTTTAGGTGCAGCAACGGTATATTCATACTCAATTTCAATACCTTCAACCGCAGGATCATCAGTATTAATACACGCTAAAATACCATGATCTAAAAACTGTTTAAGTGGGTGCTTAGTTAAATCGTTTACTGTACTGGTTTGAATATTACTTGTTAAGCATGACTCAATACCAATACGGTTATCGCGTAAATAATCCATTAGTTTTGGATCTTCAATTGCTTTAACGCCATGTCCTATTCTGCTCGCACCCAACTCATTAATTGCTTGCCAAATACTTGGAGCACCAAGTGCTTCTCCAGCATGAATAGTCGAAGCTAAATACGCATTTCGTACTTGTTTAAAGTGCTCTACAAACAACTCACCCGGGAAGCCAATTTCGTCACCGGCTAAATCAACAGCAACTAAATCATTTTTAAATGCGAGTAATGCATCAAGCTCTTTTTGACACGTTTTTACGCCATAAGTACGCGATAAAATACCAATCAAGTTAGCTTTTATATTTGCGCCTTTTGTTGCTGATTTAATACCATCAACAACTGCCTCTACAACGCCTTCTGGGTGTAAACCTTGGCTTTGTGCCATGTAGTAAGGGCTAAATCGAAGCTCCACATAATCAAGACCTTGTGCTTGTGCATCTTCAATGTTTTCAATTGCGATACGTCTACACGCATCGTAGTCGCCAAGCACAGTAACTCCCCAATCTAACTTTTGTAAAAAAGCCATGAGGTTTGGTTCAGGATCAATAACTTGAACATGAGGGATTAATGCTTCAACGTTATCTGCAGGTAGCTCTATATTAAACTGTCGACCAAGTTCTAATATGGTTTGCGCACGTACATTACCGTCTAAATGGCGGTGAATATCTAGCAAAGGTAATTTTCTATTGATCATAATAGCAACCCAGTTTAGTTAAATTTGCGCGCATGATACGCAGATACAGTTATTTTTCAAGTCTATATGATTTGCGGTAAGTTTTAGCGGTCATATGTCTGCTTTTTGTGCAAAAAAATGATACAGCTTATTTTCCTGATAAGTGGTGCCAAAGAGTTTTAAAAAGCGTATTTGCATCAATAGGTTTGGTGATATAACCATTCATTCCACAGGCTAGTGCCTTTTTAACGTCATCGTCATGGGCGTTCGCCGATAGCCCTATTATGGGTAAATCAATTAACTCTAAATCACGACGAATTACTTTTGTTGCTTTGAGTCCATCCATTTTTGGCATTTGAATATCCATAAGAACAATGTCGTAGCTATTTTCGGCTAGCTTTTCTATGGCTTCAAAACCATCGTTAGCAATGTCGGCAATACAGCCTTTCGTTTTTAAAATAGCATTAGCAACATGCTGATTAAGTGGATTATCTTCTACTAAAAGTAATTTATAGCCTGTAAATGATAATGTACTTACGTCTATTTCGTTGTATTGCTGCTGAATTTGCTCTGCCTTTGGTAAAGGCGATATTAGCGGCAAACTAAATGTAAATGTAGAGCCTTTACCTTCATAACTAACTAAATCAATTGCACCACCCATTAACTCAACTAGTTTTCTGCAAATACTTAATCCTAAGCCTGTACCACCATATTGACGTGAGGTTGAGCTATCAGCTTGCGCGAACGGTTTAAACAATTGTTTTTGTGCTTCGCTACTAATACCAATACCCGTATCGTTAATACTAAAATAAGTCATTTTTTTCGACTGCCAAATTTTCAGAGTGATTTCACCTTCCCCTGTAAATTTAACCGCATTATTAAGCAGGTTCAGCAGCACTTGTTTTAAGCGGATTGGATCGGTATTGATGACCAAATTTGATGTTTTATCAAAATCGAGACTTAACTTTATTGATTTAATATCAGCCTCAAATTGAAGTAAATTAAGCATTTCATCAGCTAAACTCGCTACATTAATAGGCTCTTGCATTAAGTCTAGCTTGCCTGCTTCCATTTTTGAAAAGTCGAGCACATCGTTTAATACTCTCAGTAAAACACCCAGTGCCCCATCTGCTTGCTCTATGTAACTTCTAGCTTGTTGCCAATCATTTTGCTGGAGCGCTAAATAATGCAGCCCTTTTATACCGTTAATAGGGGTGCGGACTTCGTGGCTCATATTTGCTAAAAACTGCCCCTTTATATGACTCGCTTCATCTGCTTTTTGTTTTTCTTTGCGTAATGTATGCGTTTGCTTAGCCACTTGTTCGCGAATTTGTATGTTTGTACCAGTAACTGAAATCAAAAATGTAATCAGTAACCACACAAATAACATACCTACTATTTGTGCAAGCCAATATACTAACCAAGACGTTCTAACTATTGGCTCATATAACTCAACCTGCCACATACGTTTGCCAATCAACAATTGATATTCTTTAAATAGCGCTTGCGAATTAGCGGTATCTGCAATATAAATTGCCTGCTTTTTCCCTGGTACCGTTGTATCAAAAAAACTAGCTGAAATTGAGTTGTTGTGATCAAATAATAGTGTTTGCGATAAGCGTTTCAGACTGACAATCGCTGCCACAAAGCCTTGAAAATCATCTTCGGTAGAGGACTCTCCAAAAACAGGATATAAAAAAAGCACACCGTGTTCGGCTGTATTTTGGACCAAATTAATTGGCTCACTTAGTGCAAGTTCATTAAGCTCTTTCGCTTTGCTAAGCGCTGCACCTCTTACTTTACTAGAAGCTAAATCAAACCCTAAAACATCTTCATTACCTTTTAAGGGATATACGTACTTTACTGGAAAGTAATTACTACGCGTACCTGCAGGTTGCCAAGCTCCATCTAGTGACTTTTCTTTTATATATAGAGGTTTGCCTGTGGCTGGATTTTCATGTGTCTCAAAATCTGCGAGTTTATTTGCTGGTATATAAGGTATCCATTCAAAAGCCAGAATTTCCTGGCTGTAGTCCAACTGCTTTGAAGTAAATTGTTTAAACTCTTTAAAATCCACGTCACTACTACTAGCAAAAAACGTAGCCAATAAGCCTAAATGAGCAGTAATACCATCGAGCTTTTGGCTTATAGCATTTTGCACAGAAAGTATTTTGGCTTCTTGCTTTTGAATATCTTTTTCTTTTTTAACACTAGCAGCGCCATAAAAACTAACGCTGATCAGTATGTAAATTAATAGCGAGGGTAAAATTACCAACATACGGTGGCGTACTTGTGTGTAATTAAAAGCGGCGAGTACTAAAGGTGTAAATATAAGCACGCCAATACTGTCGCCAATCCACCATGCTATAAAGTTATCAAAAATAGCATTGGTCGGAATCACATTATTCAATGCTAATAAACTTGTTCCTACACCTGCAGCAATAACACAACATATTGGCCCCGCTACTATTAAGCTTTGAACACTGTGTTTTAAAGAAGATAAATCCAACGGCGCTTTTATAACATTCACTATAATTTGTCGGCCAATCCAAGCCTGTAAAACAGAGGCTAAAGTAATGCCTATAGCTTGTAAAAGCACAATAAAATGAAAAATATCTACGGTGTGTTCAAGGTGAATTAAGTTAGTACAAAAAGCCCCAATAATAAGGCCAATAAATGACTTACGCCCCCAAATTAAAAAGCTCGCTAAAGCAATTCCTGAGGGCGGCCAGGAGGCGACCGCATAGCCATCTACAGAAAGAAGTGAGTTGCTAAAGTATCCTGTAAAGAAGTAAGCACAAGCCAAGCTAAGGGTTAATATTAAAAACTTTCTCAAAGCTTGTGCTCCTGAACTACAAAAAATGCTAAGTAGTTATAGTGTAGTCATTTATTGATATAAAACGAGCGCCTTTTCTGCCTGTGCACTATTTTTATAACTCAACACAGCTTGTTCAGAGAACTGTTTTTTATTTTCACTATTCAGTGCTTTATCAAATATTCTAGCTGCTAAGTCATAATCACCCTTAGCATTAGCAAGGCAAGCTAGCGCAAGTAATAGTGAATTATTTGAATCATCCTTCTTAAGCCGTTCTTGAATGCTTATTTGCAACTTAGCTGCATCGGCTGCTGTTGCTTTACTTAATATATTTGCAAGCTCTAAGTGTTGCTCACTATGCTTAACCATCTTAATTAAGTCACTTTCAATAACAGCCAATTGACCTGCTTGCGCCATTTGCATTAAATATGCGGTGTGGGCATGAGCTTGCAGCTTTTTCGGTAGCTGTTTATATTTTTCACTCAGCTTGTCTGCATCTAACGCATTAAAATAAGCACTAAATAACTGCGTCCACTGTACATCAGTAAGTGCTTTTTTGCGCAGTAAACGCGGCAAAAAGTCTTCCAGCGCACTAAAGTGTTGTTGCTGTACTAATATTTCTGCATAAAGTTTTAACTCAAGTGCGGTGGCTTTTTTAGCTTCTGCGCTAATACGCATTTGTGATTCAATCGCACTACTATCGCCACTTGCCAACCATAGCTTTGCTACTTTTAATTGATGCTCTGGGCTTATTTCAAATAAACGCTCAAGTGCTTTATCTGTTTGATTATTAGCAAGCGCTGCTTTTGCAAGTAATGCTAAGCGAATATCTTCAAACTTATCTGGTACGCTATTACCCGATAAAGCCTGTTCTACGTGCTCGTAATCATCATTAATTGCACTCCAAAGAGCCTGCTCAATAGCTGCTTGTTTGCGCTCTTGGCTACGTGCAAAAAAGCCATGCTTAGTATTATGATAAATCGATAATAAATAACGAATTAACTTATATGTTAAATATAAAACAACAGCGGTAATGACTGCCATTATACAAAACGATACTATCGTGCCTTCTATCGTCGTATTGTTAAATGAAATAAGTACATAACCTTTTTCATCTAGAACGAATGGAGTAACCGCTAGTACAACAACAATAGCTACAATTAAAATAATTAGCCCTATCATTGCGCCCACTCCTTAACCTTTTGTGTACTGTTTAAGGTTACTTTTGGATTAAAGTTAAGCTGCTCTTTTTCAAGTTTAGACAACGCTTTAAGTACCGTTTTAGTTGTATCATCGTCTTGCTTAAAGTACTCACCAACTAAACGTTTTGCTTCACTTAAGGCGCTAAAGAAAATACTCGCCTGCTTACTCATAAGTGCATCTTGTGCCTGAGTTATATTAAGCTTGATTCGTTGATTTATTAAATGGCGCTCTTGATCCGTAAGTAATGGCTCAATGGAAACACCCTCGTGCTGACGAATAGTAATAAAGCTATCCACAATTTTATTCCAGCTATTACTCAAGTTTTGCTGCCAATCACTCACGTCACCACTTAAAGCATTTTCATCTATTGCAGCTGCTTCTTCTGGTAAATTAACTGCATTAAAAACTAAGTCGTCAATACTGCTTAGTACACTGTTTAGCTGTAAATAAATAGCCTCTGTTGCAACAGGTTTAAGGCTATCAAGTGTTTGTATATCTTGCATAATCGCTTGGCGAACTTCAACTGTTCCTGGGTGCTCACTAAGTAATCTATCTAAGCGCTTTAAAACAGCACTAGTGCCTTGGTAGTCTTTTTCAGCCCATAGTTTAAACTCAGCCATACGCTGTAAGCTGGTTACTTCTTGCGGGTTTAACGATGAGCCTTGTTGCTGCGCCTTTTGCAAAGCCGCTTTTAGTTCTTGCTGATTTTGAACTGCACTTTCATTTAGGGCTGCGGCAACTTTTTCTTCACTATTAAACAGCGCTTGTTGCAAATTAGATTGCGCCGATTTAAGTGCTTTCAGCTCCTGGGTGAGTAACTTATTTTGCTCGTTTAACTCATTAACGGCTAGGTTTTGCGCCTTACCAGCATTTAATTTTTGATAAAACTCGTATCCAACACCAGAGGCCACAATTAACGAAATAAGAAGCGCAAGTACTGCAACCTTACTTATTTTTTGTTTACTTTTGTCTGCCGTATTTTTTGTAGCTGTAGGCTCTTGCTTAGTTGATTTAGCAGAGGTCGTGTTAGCTATTGTTGGGGTGGCTTTTTCTGCCGTTACTGGCTTTGACTGTTCGCTCATGTTGCTACCTTGCTGATTTATGCAGGTAAACATAGCATTATCGCTAGCCCCTGCTGCAATGTGTATATTAGCCGAACTTACCTGTTGCAGCTTTAAATAAGCGGCTATACGCTCGCTAGCAACATAAAATCGGCACTGTTGTAACCATTGTAGTTGGTGTGCAGTAAGGCTTTTAAATATAGCATCAACTGCTGCATTACTTGTTATGACTATACCGTGTACATTCTGGCTTTTCCAGTGGTCTGTCCAGTTAGGGGGGATACTCTCTGTCGGTTCACGTTTGTACACAACACAATTATTTAAAAAAGCACCGCGCTCTTTGAGCGTTTTAGCTAACTCAGGGCGGCCACCTTGGCCCTTAACTAATACTATATTACAGCCATCCACCTCGGCGAGTGATTTAAGCGCAAGTAACCCTTCTGAATCATACTGCTTTGGTACTGCTGCGCGCACACCAAATTGCTCATATATAACATCGGCTGTTTGTTGTCCAACCGCATAAAACTGCGCTTTGGTATTTATATCTGGTTTTAATTGCGAAAGTGCACTGACTGCATCTTGCGATATAAATATTATTTTATCTGCATTTAATAGCGGACTAAGCTCAGTGCTGGAGGGTGTTAAATGCGTTATTTTTAATACCGGAAATAAAGACGCCTGATAACCCGCTTGCTCAAGTTGCTGTGCAAGGGCTGCGCCTTTTCCTTCGGGCCGAGTTATCAGAATATGTGTCATTTATGCGTCTCTATAAACTTCAGCTAATATTTTGTCTGCACCTTGAGCTAGTAATTTTTTAGCAAGCTCAATACCTAGTTTTTCTGCGTCATTTACATGGCCTGTTACTTCGTCACGTAAAATTTCGCTGCCATCAACAGCACCAACTAAACCACGTAAATGCACTTGTTCGCCATCAACCAATGCATAAGCACCAATAGGAACTTGGCAACCACCTTCTAAATAGCGATTCATCGAACGCTCTGCGTTTACGCGAATACGTGTTTGTGTATGCTCAAGTGGTGCAAGTAATGCTTTGGTTACTTCATCATCAATACGACATTCAATACCTACAGCGCCTTGACCATTTGCTGGTAATGACACTTCTGGCTCAATGTAGTCAGCAATACGCGACTCCATTTCTAAACGAATAAGCCCTGCAGCCGCTAAAATAATAGCATCATATTGGCCGTCATCTAATTTACCTAAACGCGTATTTACATTGCCGCGTAAATCACGAATATCTAAATCAGGGCGAAGTGCCTTAATTTGGCACTGGCGGCGTAGGCTCGAAGTACCAACAATAGCGCCTTGTGGTAGCTCACTTAAATTAGCAAAATTGTTTGATACAAACGCATCGCGTGGATCCTCACGCTCACAAATAGTATGCAGTGCTAGCCCTTGAGGAAACTCTACTGGCACATCTTTCATAGAATGTACGGCAATGTCAGCTCGGCCATCTAGCATGGCTTGCTCTAGTTCTTTAACAAATAAGCCTTTACCGCCAATTTTAGCCAATGGCGTATCTAAAATTATATCCCCTTGCGTCGACATTGGGACTAATTCTACGCGCACATCTGCATGAAAACGCTCAAGCTCTGCTTTTACAAATTCGGCCTGCCAAAGTGCTAGAGCGCTTTTGCGCGTTGCGATGCGTACTAATTTTGTTTTTTCTGTCATAGGGGTATCCAATTAATTACTGCGTTTAGCCAGTTTTAGTCAGCTAAAATTCTAAATTCTTTTTGGGCAATTAAATTACCTTGCTCATCAACTACATCAACACGCCAATGACCTGTTTGTGTGTTCATTATATTTTTTGTTGAGTACGTTCTGTAACGAGGCGAAGTAACATTAAGTGTAATTTCAGCCATCGTTTCACCTTCAAACGACCAAACATGCTTAACTTGCTGGCCTTGAAGGTTTTTAATCTCGCTAAAAAACGATAACCCTTCCTCAAACTGGCTTAACCTAATATCAGCAGCAAACACATTAGTAGGCTCACGCTTACTTACTTTACGAGTAAGTACCGCACGACTAATTTTACCCGTGTCTATTTGCGCGCCCAATGCCACACTTGCCACATGTGCTGTAGATGAAAAACCTTCAGTGCCACTCAATGCGCCATCATCACTTTCTAACTCTAAAAGTAAGTCACTTTGACTAGCAGGCTCAGTTACGTTTTGGGCTTCTGCGGTTTCTTCTTGCACATCATTATCAAGGTTTGAGTTTAACTCTGTATTAATACTTTCGCTTTGATCAGTAACAATATCGTTGTTAGCCAACAAAGCCGGGGGATTATTTACAAGGTCTACTTCGGCAGGTGTATTACTTGAAATGTTTAGTTGTGTCTCATTTTGCTCAGCTAACAAAGGTTCAATACTCGCTTGAGTTACCTCTGCAGACTCAGCTGGGGTATTGTTTACTGATGATTGAGGCTCAACATCCATTACCTCATCGCTTGTTTGGTTTTCAGCGTTACTGCTAAAACTTAAGAATTGTTCCTGCTCATTTGGGTGCTCACCTTGCTCTGCATTAACAGAGGTGGTTAAGCCATAAACAACTGCTGCAGAGGTCATTAATACCAACATAGCAATACTCACAATACGACGCCAATTCCACTCGTAGCTTACCGTTGGTACGCTCTGTTGTAATTCGCGTTTAACATTTGCTTTTATAACTATTTTTTGACTCATATTGACCTCAGCGGTTCCAAAATTAGCTTAAACGAGCAATTAACCATTGGCGAATAGCTTGCAATTCTTCTGCGCAAACTTGATGAGCCATTGGATATTCTTGCCAGCTTACATCCATGTTATGTGCTGTTAATACTTCAAACGCATTTCTACCCGCACTGTGCGGTACAACGTTATCTTGGCTACCATGAGCCATAAATACGTTTAAATCAGAATGCTTTGCTTCATCAGCAAATTTGTGTGGCACACACATATAAGTAGAAAGCGCCATAACACCCCCAAGCTTTTGCTCAAAGCGCGGCGCTAAATGCAAAGACACAACACCACCTTGAGAAAAACCAGCTAAAATTATTTTATTAGCAGGAATGCCATTAGCAATTTCTTTATTAATTAACTCTTCTACCTTTGCAGCAGAATCTCTTACGCCTTGTTCATCGGCACGCTTATCTAATTCTATAGACTTAATATCGTACCAAGAGCGCATTTCCATGCCACCATTTATGGTGACCGGTTGCACTGGCGCATGCGGAAAAATAAACCGTATACCAAGCTCGCTTGGTAAATTTAGCTGCGGGGCTACTGGCGCAAAACCATCCCCAGAGTCACCTAAACCATGTAACCAAATAACCGTTGCTTTGTGTTCACTTTGGGCTGCATATTCTACAAATTCTAAACTCATAGTGATGATTGCCACTTAACTTCTTGGCCTGCTTGGCGAGTTGAGGCTTCATTTATAAACGCCCAAAATTCAGCGCCAGAGCGGTTATCAATCCATAACCCATCACGCATTTCAAAATGATGTCCGTTAAACTTAGTCGCAACCCATACTTGATGAAGAGGTGCTTGCTTATTGATCACTATTTTACTTTTATCAGGAAAAATAATTTCTAAAATACCTTGTGCCGATTCATAATCTAAATCAGCTTCGCAATCATCAACCTGCTCTTCAATAGTGAACATAAGAGCTTCGGCTAATTGGTGATATTCGTGTTCAGTCATTGTTATTTCCTTTGCAGGCGAGCCGCCTAATATTGGGTACGTTTTAGCTTTAAAAATGTGCAGCTAGTGTAACAGGAATAAAATCATCCGCGAATAGCTGCATTTTTTAGATATTCTGTTACTCTGCGATTATAAAGCCAGCAACCGTATTAATCTAATGAAAGCGACACATACCTTACAATTAAAAAGACTATTAATAAGCACTGTACTGTTAAGCGCCTTAGCTGGCTGCGGACAAAGCGGTCCGTTATATTTACCAGAGCAACAAACAGAGCAAAACCAACCTCAAAATACAGCTCAGCCAACCACTACCGCTGAGCAAGCCAAAACACAGCAAAGTCAGGAGTAATAAATGGATTATTTTAATTACAAAAACAACCAATTATTTGCCGAAGACGTCAGCGTAGCAAGCATAGCGCAGCAATACGGCACGCCGTGTTATGTATACTCGCGTGCTACATTTGAGCGCCATTACTTAGCATTTGCTAACGCCACTAAAAATCATAAAAGCTTGGTATGTTACGCTGTAAAAGCAAACTCAAATATTGCCGTACTTAATATATTAGCGCGCTTAGGATCGGGTTTCGATATTGTATCTAAAGGCGAACTAGCGCGTGTAATTAAAGCGGGAGGCGATGCTTCTAAAGTGGTTTTTTCAGGCGTGGCTAAAACGTCTGACGAAATAGCTTACGCATTAAAACTGGGCATTAAATGTTTTAATGTAGAGTCGGCGTCTGAGCTTGAGCGTATTTCTGAAGTGGCTTGCGAGCTTAACCTAGAAGCGCCTATTTCTATTCGCGTAAACCCAGACATAGATGCAAAAACACATCCGTATATTTCTACCGGTTTAAAAGAAAATAAATTTGGTATTGATATTCAAACAGCAGTGAGTGTTTATCAACAAGCAGCGGCTTTACCTGGTTTAAAAGTAATTGGTGTCGATTGCCATATTGGCTCTCAATTAACGCAAGTTAGACCTTTTTTAGAAGCCCTTGATAAATTAATGGCGCTTATTGATGAGCTAAAAACTAACGGTATTGAGCTAACTCATTTAGATATTGGCGGCGGTTTAGGTGTGCCATACGACAACGAGCAACCACCACACCCAAGTGAATATGCAGCGCAAGTTACCGAACGCTTAGCTAACTACAAACATCTTGAACTAATTTTTGAACCAGGGCGTGCTATTGCAGCTAACGCAGGTATTTTGGTTACTCAAGTTGAATTTATCAAACAAAACCAAGACAAATTTTTTGCAATTGTAGATGCAGGTATGAACGACATGCTTCGCCCTGCGCTTTATCAAGCGTGGCAAAAAATTATTCCAGTATCCGTTCGCGACGACGAAACACCTACTCACAACTTTGATATTGTGGGTCCGGTGTGCGAAACCGGCGACTTTTTAGGAAAAGACCGCGAACTTGCACTCAAACAAGGCGATTTACTTGCACAACGAAGTGCGGGGGCATATGGCTTTACAATGAGCTCAAACTACAACTCGCGCCCGCGTGTTGCAGAAATAATGGTAGATGGTCAGCAGCATCACCTTATTCGCGAACGCGAAACTATTGAAAGCCTTTATCAAGGTGAGAAAGTTTTACCATAAACGTTTTTGTCTACTAGCTGCTCTGTGGCATGATTAGCACAGAGCAAAACCGAATTAGAGCGCTATGTTAGTTAATTTTTCCAAAATGCACGGCTTAGGTAACGACTTTGTTGTGATTGATAACATTACACAAAATGTTTTTTTGTCGCGAGATCAAATCAAAAAACTGGCAGATCGCCACTTTGGCATTGGCTTTGACCAATTGCTGATGGTTGAAGCACCATATTCACCTGATCTCGACTTTCATTATCGAATTTTTAATGCCGATGGTACCGAAGTAGAACAATGCGGTAACGGCGCACGCTGTTTTGCCCGCTTTGTACGCATGAAAGGCCTCACTAACAAGCACAAAATTAGTGTATCGACTAAGTCGGGCAACTTAACGCTCTACATAGAAAAAGACGGTCAAGTAACTGTTAACATGGGCCATCCTAATTTTGAGCCAAGTAAAATTCCGTTAAAAGCCAGCAAACGCGAGCTTACTTATATTATTAGAACGCAAGAACACACTGTATTTAGTGGCGCGGTATCTATGGGTAACCCACATTGCGTGCTAGAAGTTGACGACGTAACCACCGCGCAAGTTGATATATTGGGTCCATTACTCGAAAACCACGAACGCTTTCCGCAAAAAGCGAACATTGGCTTTATGCAGGTTGTATCGCAAGAACACATTAAACTAAGAGTGTGGGAGCGCGGCGTTAACGAAACCCTAGCCTGTGGCACAGGTGCGTGTGCAGCAATGGTGATTGGTCATATGCAAAATAAATTATCAACAACCGTTCAAGTAGATTTGCCGGGCGGTACTTTGCAAGTGCGCTGGAGTGGTGAAGGTCATCCGGTACGCATGACTGGTCCCGCAGAGCATGTTTTCGACGGACAAGTAGCGCTATGAGCGAGCTAAGTACAGAGCAGGTTATTGATTACTTACAGCAACATTCTGACTTTTTAGTTCATCACCCTGAGCTACTCGCACAACTTGAGCTGCAACAGCAAGCTCAAGGTGCAACGTCACTAGTACATATTCAGCAACGTCAATTACGCGAGCACAACACGCTTTTAAAAAGCCAAATAGACGCTATGAGCAAGCATGCAACGCAAAACGAGCTTGTATATCGTTTGTTTAGCCAATGTCATCGCCAGCTTTGGAATCATGACGATTTTGATACTCTTGCAAATAATCTACGCAATATAATCTGCTCAAGTGAAGATGTTAACGACTGCAAATTAGTAAAATATAATCCCGAGTACGACGAGCTTATTGCGCATCGCCTTAGCCATTCTGGGCATTATTTAGGGCGTATTAATCAGCAAGAGCGCGAACAATTATTTAGTGAAGATACACAATCCGTCGCTATTTATTTAATTGGCGACACCAAGCACCCTATCGCTATTTTGGCGTTTGGTAGCAATAACGTAAACCATTTTGAGCCCGCGCAAGATAACCTGTTTGTGCTCGACTTTATAAACGCATTACACCTGCGGTTACAAAAACTAGCATGAGTGACGATGCGCCTAATATTACCGCGCTAAGCGACCACTGGCGTACACCCATAACGCTATTTAGCGATTATTTAAAGTTTGAAAAACAATATTCAGCGCACACAGTTAATCAATACGTAAGCCAACTTGGCTTTGCAGCCCTATATTTTAGCAAACTATGTGATGACTGGTTTGGCGTACAAGGCGAACATATTCGCCGCTACAGCATGGCACTGCGATCAAAACAATTAAGTGGCCGTACAATTAGCTTAAAGCTCAGTTGTATTCGCAGCTTATATAAGTTTTTAAAAGCAAAAAATATTGCCGAGCAATCGCATTACCATAATCCGGCAATAGGTATAAAAGGCCCTAAGTTTGCAAAGCCCCTACCTAAGAATCTCGATGTAGATCAAATGGCACGCTTGCTCGAAATACCCGACGACGAACCTCTCGCAATTAGAGATAAAGCAATGATGGAGTTAATGTATTCATCAGGGCTGCGTATAAGCGAGTTAGTTGGCGCTAACATGCAAGATATTAGCGCTGCCAATGGTGAAATTTTAGTGCGTGGTAAAGGTAATAAAGAGCGATTAATTCCGGTGGGCAAAAAAGCGTTAGACGCATTAAAAAAATGGCTCACAATACGCCCTCAGTTTGCAAAGCCCGATGAAATAGCAGTATTTTTAAGTAGCCAAAAAAACCGTATTTCGATTCGCCAAGTGCGCCTACGCATGCAAGAGTGGGGAATAAAACAAGGTATTAGCTCGCAGGTTCACCCGCATAAGCTGCGCCACTCGTTTGCGTCACATATTTTAGAATCATCTGGTGATTTACGCGCTGTGCAAGAGTTACTAGGGCACAGCAGTTTGTCGGCTACACAAGTGTATACGCATTTAGATTTTCAACATTTAGCCAAGGTGTACGACAACACTCACCCTCGTGCAAAAAAACGAACTGATTAGGTAAATAAATATGATCCGATTTAATCGTGCTATTAAGCCATTTTCTGTCATGAGCTTTGATTTAGACGACACTCTTTACAACAATCACCCCATTATAAAAGCAGCGGTTAAAGCGCAGCAAGATTATTTAAACGCGCTCCCTAGCTACTTAGCCCAAGGCCCAAAATACTGGCAACAATGCCGCAATGAAGCCGTATTAAAGTTACCTGAACTTGCTGATAACGTCACTAAATGGCGCCAACATACATTGCGCTTAGCCCTTTCTAAACTAGATTTGAACGAGCAAGAGGTAGAGCATCATGCCGATGCTGCCTACAACGCCTTTGCCGATGCGCGCAGTAAAATAGTGGTAACCGACGACGTACTAAAGCTGCTAGAAAACTTAGCCCAGCACTTTACGCTGGTTGCTATAACTAATGGTAATGTTGAAATTGAACGCTTTAACTTACACAATAAATTTTCGCTCGTGTTACAAGCCGGTATGCATGGTAAAGCAAAACCTCACAGCACCTTATTTGATAAAGCCGCCGAGCACTTAAACGTTGCTAAAAGTGAAATTTTACACATTGGCGATAGCCTAGATACCGACGTACAAGGCGCAAATAATGCCGGTTGCCAATCGGTATGGTTAAACGATCAAGGCGCCAATTATGCTTATAAAGGGCTGGCTGATATTGAAATAGCCAATATTCATGCCTTAACGCACTTTATTAAATAATACCAATTGCATTAAATAAGAGGTCACAATGAGCCACTATACCAAGCTAATTACCTTGCTATTAATTGGCTCACTTAGCCTTAACGCTTATTTATTGTGGCCGCAGCCCGCGCCAACCAAAGTACAAAAAACGCAAGGTGCTGAAAAAAGCATATCGCCTAAACAACAAAATACGCTATTAAATACGGCAAAGCAGCAGTTTAAAAAACACCAATTTGAAGCCGCACTTAGTAGCTATCAACAACTCAAAAACAGCAATCCAGAAATCGCAAAAAACCTTTATTCATCGTGGCTGATACAGCTTAAAACATGGCTAAATAGCAATTTATTACTCAGCGAATCATTTCTCAATGCGCTATTAAATAACAGCCCTTATAACGTAGAGTTACTTAATTTACAGGTTGAGTATTTAATAAATAGCGAGCAAACACAAAATGCCATTATTGCTTTATTTGAGCTTAATTCATTACAACCTGCTGATCAGCAAAGTAATGTAAATACACGTTTAAATACGCTCACTCAAAACGAATTACACACATTAACTGAGCAACAAAATTGGCAAGCTATTATTGAGCAAACACAAATTTGGCTTGATTATAAAAGCGATAACGCGCAGTTTTTATATCCGCTTGCGTACGCCTACTATCAGCAAGGCGATTTAATTAGCGCACAAGCAACCCTTGATCGAATGCCAAACCAGCACAATCTAAAAAGCCAAGTGCAAACACTGCAAGCGATGATCAATAAAGCACAATCGCAAGACGACTTTGTTGCTTTAACGCCTTACGGCGCGCACTACTTAATAAACACCGAAATAAATAACAATCTATCGACCGAACTAATGATTGATACAGGCGCAAGCGTAACCTCACTACCTACAAGTATAATTGAGCAAATTTCGCCACAACCTTTATATTTAGGCGATGTAACAGTCAACACAGCTAATGGTCAAATTGTTGTAAAGCGTTATCAAATTGAATCGTTTAAAGTGGGCTCGCAAATTATTTACGGCTTTGAAGTGCTAAGCATTGAAAACACCCGTGGGCAAGGTTTGCTAGGAATGAACTTTTTATCGCGATTTAAATTCAATATAAATCAGCAAACAGATGAGCTAGAGTTGAGCGCTAAATAATTAAAAACCCAAAGGTAACACATGACACTAAATAACTATTTAAAAGCACTTGCTGAAAACCCAAAAAGCATTCAATTTACCGATACAATGGCCGTGATTGAAGCAAATTACGACTTTACTGCATGTGGCTTTAATAACCATGGATTACTTAGCGCTGCGAGTGAGAACAACGGCTCGTGTAAAATTTTTGCATTTGCTAAATTAAACGATTTAAGTAAACAAAATACGTTGAATTGTTTTGGTAAGTTTTACCGAGAAGACGTGCTGCAAAACCCAAAAGGCAATGATCACATGAACATTCGCACGTTTATGTTAGCACCAGAGGCAACACCTTTTTTAGGTATTACCTTTGAAGGCGAGCCACTAAAAGCAAAATAGCCAGCAAAAATTAAAGTAGTTTTTCCATAAAGTAACGCGTACCTGAGCGTGGGTAATTATTAAGTTGATACTTAACACTATAACCGCGCTTTTCATAAAAGGGTTTTGCTTGAAAATCAAGTGTATCAAGCTGAGCAGTTGTAGCACCTAGCTCAATAGCAGCTTGCTCAAGTGCCGTTAGCAATTTATCTGCAAGCCCTTTACCTCGTGCAATATTGCTACACCAAAGCCAACTAATCATCAGCCAGTTTCCAAACACACACCCACTAATACCGGCAACAAGCTCGCCTTGCTCATCAGTAAATTTATAGCCTAATGGCACTCTTTGCGCATCAAAATGCTGGGCGTTAAATTCAACCATTTGTGCGCGAAGCGCTGAGTTTAAAGCATCGGTATTATCTACTTTTAATTGATACATTTATCGCTCTTAAAAAGCAGATACTAGCAAATTAGCTCAATCAATAAAGATTATTTTTACCATAAGGTACTTCAAGCATATTGCTGCTGGTTTTATCCGGCTGGCCGCACATTTCGTCGTAAGCGCTTGTTTGCCTTAACATCATCTGTGCGTACGCTATTTTTTCAAAACGTTTTTGTACATGCAGTGGGCTGAGTGCTCTTAAAAACTCACCGCTGTCTTCTGTTACATAATATTCAACGTTATTAATCATCACTGATACTTGATAAAGCGCCATATCTAACGAGTGAACAATAACTTTTTGTAGCGGTTCGTGCTTTTTTAACTGTGAAAATTTAATACCCATCATGTTTACCTTTTTATATTTAGCATTATCGATACGCAGCTTTGCTATAATCACGATCAAATTTTTATTAGCCGCTGGCGTCACACGTTATGAGCACAAAAATCCGACTCGCTAAATATATTGCCCATGCAGGTATTTGCTCTCGTAAACAGGCATCGCGCTTAATTGATGAAGGTGTGGTGACTGTAAATAATCGCCCAGCAAATCATATAGATCACGTTGATGAGCAAGACACAATAACAGTGAACGAAAAAGAAATTAAAGGTGCTGCCGATTTAGTTTATTTTGCGTACCACAAACCAGTAGGTATTGACTGTAAATTAAATATTGATGACCCTGCCAGCCTTATTCACCATTTGCCCACACTCACCCGCGTTTACCCTATTGGTCGATTAGATAAAGACTCTCGTGGTTTGCTTATTTTGACCAACGATGGGGGTTTTTGTAATCAACTAATACATCCTGACTTCCACCAGCCTAAACATTATTTAGTCACCGTAAATAAGCCTTTAGACGATGATTTTTGTAAAAAAATGGCTGCAGGCGTACCCGTTGATAAACACATAACCCTGCCTTGTGAGGTAAATAAAATAGCCAGTAATCAGTTTAGTATTGTTTTAAAACAAGGGCTAAACAGACAAATACGTAAAATGGCGCATTACTGCGGATACAAAGTAATTGATTTATTTAGAGTGCAATTTAGTGACCTCACCCTTTCAAAGCTAAACCTACCTGAAAACCAATATATACAAATTAATAAAACCGATATTTCAAAAATCTAATACCAAATCACTTAACTACATCTCAAAAAGTTAAAAAATAAACTTGCAAAAATAGATTACAGGTGTAGTCTTAAATTAAAGATTACACTTGTAGGCGATAAAATGATTGAATTATCAAAAGCAGAGTTTGACGTGCTCGACGCACTTTGGATTAACCACCCCGCCACCGCGAGCCAAATAATTGAGCGCTTAAGTGACGATAAGCAATGGCACGAAAAAACCATTAAAACCCTGCTAGGTCGACTAGTAAAAAAAGGCGCACTTACATTTGAAAAAGAAGGTCGCCAGTATATTTATACTCCCTGTATGGAGCGCGCCGACTACACCCAAAAAGAAAGCCAAAACTTTATTGAGCGATTTTTTAGTGGGCGTATTGCGCCACTTGTGAGTGGCTTTGCTAAATCGGAGCAGCTTTCTCAGCAAGATATAAACGAGCTTAAAAAAGTTATAGATGACTGGGAAAAAAACCAAAAGTAAGGGATTAACATGGTTATTCAAACTGGTTTCAATTGGTTAATTGAGCAGCAACTACTATTAAGTATTTTGTTTTGTGGATTTATTTTACTTGAGCGATTTGGTTTAAAAGCCCTTGGCTCGCGGTTTGTATATAAATTAGCATGGCTATTACCTGCGGCATTGGTGATTGCTAATTTACCAAATGCGATTAAACCACTGCAAAATAGCAATATTAGCCATTACTTAATCACCCCTAACCAGCCTTTTACACACGAAATGGGTATTAGCTGGGCGCTCATGTATGTACTTATTACCGCTGGGTTATTAATAGCTAGCTTTATTACGCATACCCGCTTTGTTAAAAGCCTGCAGTTAACTGAGTTAACACAATTTGAAGGCACTCTTACCGCTGATGTTAAAACTTATACCAGCCAACATGTAGCCACGCCAATGGTGGTCGGTATTTTAAACAGCAAGCTGGTGTTACCGAGTAACTACAATACCCAGTTTGATAAAGCCACATTAGCGCTTATTTTAGAGCACGAAAACGTACACATAAAACGCAAAGACAACCTAACAAACGCACTTATATTACTACCTACTATTTTACTTTGGTTTAACCCACTAGCTTGGTTTTGCTACGCAAGCATGCGCCGACTACAAGAGCTGACTTGTGATGAACGCGTACTTAGCAATAAAACCACACAACAACATATTTTATATAGCAAAGCCTTAATAAACTGCGCGGCAAATGCGCCCACAGGACTTATGGCTTATTCACACTACGGAGATAAAAAAACCATGTTACAACGACTAATTAATATAAAACACAGCGGGGAGCGTTCAAAGTTTGCTAAAGGTGGCTTATTGCTTGTAGCAGCAAGTATGCTAAGCGGATTAGCGATTGCAAAGCAACCAGAAGCAATGACTAAAGAGGATCACATTTCACCAACAATACGCATTGAACCTGCTTACCCAATACAAGCAGCTCAACAAGGGATCAGCGGCTCTGTTGTATTAAAATACGATATTGCAGCAAACGGTAAAACAAAAAACATTAGTGTTATTCAATCTAAACCTAAAGATATTTTTGATAAATCAGCGAAAGAGGCGCTAGCAAAATGGAAATATAAAGCATCAGATTCAGGTTTTGAAGATGTACTTGTGCAACTAGATTTTGCGATTAATAGTGAAGTGACGCCTACCGATTTAATTGAGCGAATTAAAGTGTCGCATTAACGCCACGAGTTGTTCAAGACTACAAAGCAAGCGCCCTTTTAGGCTGCTTGCTTTGTGGTTTTAAAATATAAACCTACAAACTCACCACAATCATGGCAATGACTGTACCCAAACCAATAAACCACACTAATGAGCGTATTATATCTAGATTCATATAGTAAAATACGCAATACAAAATACGCGACACAATATGCGTAACCGCTAGCGTTTCGGTCACTGCACCTACAGAGTTAGTGCCCAGTACAACTGCAATAGCGACAGCAAAAACAGCAAGCGATTCAAAACAGTTTTGATGAGCAGCGAGCGCCCGTGCACCAAAGCCGGTTAATTTTGTTTGTTGCGCCCTTGGGTGTTTATTGTCGTATCGACCTAATTTTGCCATTGCTATAGCAACCGGCACTTTTGCAAAGTAAGGCATTAATACCGCAAGTAATGCACATACAACTAATGTTGTCATAATTTATCCTTTTGATGTTTCGGATAATTTAGCATAAGCGTAATAAAAAAGCCGCCAGATACGTTTTATGACAAACGCTGGCGGCTAACAATAACATCAGACCTACTATAGCTAAATTTATCCTCAAACCCATGCGACATAATGTCGCAGATGATGAATATTCAACATCATAGTTAATGCATCGCTTTACTTCACAAAGCTTGTTAACTTTACTGCCTTACATTTTAACGATGACGACCATGACCTGGATATTTTTCACTTTTTTAGCCGCCTTCATGCAAGCATGGCGTAATGCCCTGCAAAGTAAATTAAGTAACGATGTGAGTGTTGCTGGCGTAACTCTCTCCCGCTTTATTATTGCAGGCCCTATTGCTGGCGTGTATTTATATGGTTTGTATCAATATCAAGATACAGCCATGCCTACGTTTAATAATGCCTTTTGGGGATTTATTGTAGGCGCAAGTGTGATGCAAATACTTGCCACTGGTTTAATGGTTAAGTTATTTAAAATGAATAATTACGCTGTAGGTGCTGGTCTTGCCAAAAGCGAGGCATTAGTAGCTGCCATTTTAGGTGTATTATTTTTTGGCTCGGCACTTTCTTTACTCGGTTGGCTTGGTGTGTTTTTTGGCGCTATCGCCGTATTGCTACTCAGTGGCATAACAAGCGTTAAACACTTTAATGCTAAAACAGCATTACTAGGACTGGCTTGTGGTACTTGCTTTGCACTTACATCGCTGTGGGTACGAGAAGCGAGCTTAAATTCAGGATTATTATTTCCTCACTCAGCAGCTTGGGTTTTGCTGTTTGTAATTAGCTTACAAACACTAATACTACTGGGCTATTTATTATTAAGAGAGCCGCAAACACTTAGTAAACTGTGGCAATACAAAGGTACTACAGCCGCAATTAGTGTTTTTAGTTGTGTCGGTTCTATTGGCTGGTTTAGTGCAATGAGCTTACAGCACGTTGCTTACGTTAAAACACTTGGACAGGTTGAAGTGTTTTTTACCATGCTAATTGCCGTTCTTTGGTTAAAGCAGCCACTTAAGAAACAAGATACTGCTGGCTTAATACTCATAGCCATTGCTGCTGTTTTGGTTATGTTGCCGAATTAAGGGCATAAAAAAGCGCAGGCTTTTATACCTGCGCTGTTATAATTTTTTATCGCTTTAAGAACTGATTCTAAGAGCTGATTTTTAGTGTTATCACGCCACTAATAATCATTAATACTCCTGCAATACGACAAAATGTAGCTGCATCGTTATAAAACAATATACCCACTAAAAACGTACCGGCGGCGCCAATACCTGTCCATACGGCGTATGAGGTACCCATTGATATTTGCCTTTGTGCAAGCCACAGCATAAAACCACTAGCGACTAAAAATACCACCGCTATTGCTATGCCTTGCCAGCGTGTATCAGCGTTTTGCGAAATTTTTAAGCCAATCGGCCAGCCAATTTCAAGTAACCCAGCAATAATTAAGTACACCCACGCCATTAAACGTCTCTCTTTTTAACAATCACTTCGTATAAATCTTCGCGGCGATCTTTTAAATTACGCACTGTGCCTTCGCTGTGAAGTATTTTAAGCTTATCCATATCAAGGTCACTAAATAGCAGCATTTCGGTGTTTGGTGTGGCTTCGTTAAGTGTTGCATCGTGCGGGAACGAAAAGTCCGATGGCGTTAATACAGCCGATTGTGAGTACTGCACATCAAGACTTTCTACCTCTGGTAAATTACCCACCGAACCTGCAATAACCACATAACATTCGTTTTCTATTGCACGCGCTTGTGCACAGTGGCGCACACGTAAATAACTGTTTTTAGTATCAGTCCAAAATGGCACAAACAGAATATCTAACCCTTGTTTGGCCAATATGCGTGAAAGCTCTGGAAACTCTACATCGTAACAAATTTGAATACCTACACGACCGGCATCGGTATCAAACACGGCAATTTTATCGCCGCCTTGAATAACCCAATCGTTTTGCTCATGCGGGGTTATGTGTATTTTACGTTGCTCGTCTATTTTACCGCTACGATGGCACAGGTAACTTACGTTATAAATTTTATCATCTTCGGCAAGTGGCATAGAGCCGGTAATAATATTAGCGTTGTATTCTATTGCCATACGCGACATCGCGTTTTTAAAAGTTTCGGTATATTCCGCTAAATAGCGAATCGCTTCTGTTTGATTACTTTGATTTCCTAGCCCCATTAGTGGCGCATTAAAAAACTCAGGGAATAGTATAAAGTCACTTTTGTAGTCAGATACGGTATCTACAAAGTATTCAACCTGCTTTAGCATTTCTTCAACCGATTCAACACAACGCATTTGCCATTGCACAGCACCTACTCGCACGATTGATTTAGTTGACTCAAGTACCGTGTCGGTTGGCTCATACATGATGTTATTCCACTCAAGTAAAGTGGCGTAACCAACAGACTCTTGATCCTCCGGTAAATACTTTTTAAGTAAGCGTTTTACCTGAAAATCGTTAGATAACTGAAAACTTAAAATAGGATCGTATAATTCTTTTTGATCTACTTTTGCAATGTATTCCATTGGCGTCATTTCACTACTGTGATTGTAATAACGCGGAATACGCCCACCTGCTAAAATAGCGCGTAAGTTATATTGGCGGCACAATTCTTTACGGGCATCATAAAGGCGACGACCTAAACGCATGCCTCTGTGACTTTCGCTAATAGCAACATCTAAGCCGTATAGCGCATCGCCGTCGGTATCGCTAAATACACGGTCGTGACCGTCTGCAATATCTTCGTATGTATGCGGGTTTGAAAAACGCGTGTAATCAACTTGCACGCTTAATGCTAAGCCCACCAGCACGCCGTCATCCACAATACCTATTTGCCCTTCAGGAAATTGGTCTATTAATCTAAAAATGGTATGACTTGGCCACGCACCGCCTAAGTCGGGATACGCTTGATCCATCAAGGTTTTAATTTGCGGATATTGCTCTCTGGTTAAGTTACAAATTTCAAGATGGGTTTTTTCTGCCGACATACACAACTCCTTTGGGCATAAGAAAATAAAAGCCGAATGTACGTTAAAGTACACTCAGCTTTGTATCATGTTTTTTACGTTACGCGTACTACTTTAAACTGCGATAAAAAAGTGTGGTTACTTTCTCTTTTGGTAACCAGCCTGCGTATTCAAGATTCAGCTCAGCCAATGGATCGGCTTTAAGTACTTGCTCTAAGCTTGCATTATTTTGCATTGCTTTTAGCATTACGTCTTTCGCGTTTTGAACTAGCTTACCATACGCTATCAGTCCTGAACGGTCACTTACCTTGCCGTGTCCTGGTATTACTTTAGTGTTGTCGTCAATTTGATTAACTACATCGTTTACTGCCGCTAAAATACCATCAACGCTGCCGCCGCTATCTACATCAACAAACGGTAAGCTGCCAAAATTAAAGTAGATGTCGCCCATGTGCACTATGTTGTCGTTACTAAAAAAGATAACCGAATCGCCATCGGTGTGTGCATGTTCGTAATGCACTACATGGGCGTGTTCGTTATTAAAATGTAGTTTTAAGTCGTGACCAAAACTAATGCGCGGTAAAAAGTCTGACCCTTCGCCGTGCTGCTCTTCTAAACGTTTGTGTACATTGTCGTGCGCTATAACATGCGCACCCGCTTTAGCAAAGTTCTCGTTGCCACCGGTATGATCGCCATGATGGTGAGTATTAATAACAAACTCTGCACTGCCTGGTTTTAAATCACTAATGGTTTTTTTAATATCATCTGAGAGTTTGGCAAACTGATCATCAATAATATAAATGCCATCATCGCCTACACTTGCTGCAATATTACCGCCTTGCCCAAATAGTACGTATACATGCTCACTTAGTTTTTGTGCTGTTACTGGGCCCTCGTCTGCTTGCGCTGCTGTACTTAGTAATAAACCTGTTATTAATGCGGGTAGTATTTTTTTCATTTTTGTTCTCTGTTGTTTTATTGGTAATTATATAGAACGTGTTTAGCTATACTTTAGTTCATCGTGTCGGCTTTATTACTATTTGATGTATTAATTGTTGAGGCAATAAAGGCGTATGTTTACCTTCTACGTAATCACTAAATCCCGCTCTGTAAAATTCAGAAAGAGGGTGCCCCGATTGCCCACCAGGAATAGCTAAAATTGCATGCTCTAGATGCCCAGGTTGAGCAATAAAACGCTGTGATGCGCCAAAACTACGCCCTTGTACGGCGGGCATATAACTATCTCCAAAACCCGCTGCTGTGGGCATATTTAATAACTTAGCAAGTAACGGCATTTGCTTTGCAAACGGATGCTCTATCACTAACTCATTTACCTTGCCCCACTGCCAGTTTTGTACGTTATTACCAAATTGTTCTGTAAGCTTGGTAATAGTTTGGCTAAATGCTCCTTGTAACTGCTCATCCCAGCTTTTAAATTGTGGGTTTATCCATGTGTCGGGCTTGTTGTCAATAAGCTGCCAAACAGCGGGCTCTAAATCTCGTTTTACGTATTTAAGTGTGCCTTGTTGTTTATTTAATTCATCTTCCATATTACTAAATAAAATATTAATCACTTCATCGCGGTAGCGCTTAACTAAGGTGTACCCTGTGGAGGTTGAACATGCACATTGCTGCCAATTTTCAAGCGCTGTTATATATTGCTGATTTTTGGTTTGATCTGTTTTTAATTGCTTTAATAGCAAAGCATGCCAAGGCATTAAAAAGCGAGCTTGGTTATCGAGCTGTAGTGCGTAAAAGTCGCTCTCTGCAAATGTTTGTTTTTCAAATAATCTATCGCGGATTTGGCTCGAACGTGCACCGAGTGCATAGCCACCATTGCCAAAGCGGGCGTTATCTTCAGCCGATACCACGCGAGAATTACCAGTCCATAATCGACCGTTTTGTGGGTTTTTAATAAAGGGGCGTTCTAATTCGGTTTGCTGCCAAAGCGCTGAGTAGTCACCGGCATTTACACCGAGCTCACTTGGCGTTTTACGAGCAGGTATACCGCCCATATTTTTCCACGCTGCGTTACCAAGGCTGTCTACCACCATAAGATTTTGCACCGGAATGCCCACATCACTTGCTACAGCAAGTGCATCATCTACTGTTTTGGCTTGCTCTAATTTTAATAACTGCATATTAACGGCATAAGGCTGATGGGCAGCCCAGCTCAACGCATAAGGTTTTTCGTTAATATATTTTACAGGTCCGTATTCACTGAGTATTAATGAATAGTTTTCAACCTCCCCATCGGGTAATGCAATCGATTCATCAACTTGCCATGTTTTACTATCATCGTTTAATGCAATCCAATCGGCTGTATCTAAATAACCGTTAGTAAATCCCCATGCAACATTGTTGTTAGTGCCAACAACAATGGCAGGTGCGCCGGGCAGCGATACACCGGTCACCTGAGTCTGCTCACCACTGTGCATGTAATTTAATTGTGCCCTGTACCAAATTACAGGTACTGCCATCGATAAATGCATATCATCCGACACCATACCAGCCCCTGTTTTAGTAAGCGCTCCCGTAACAGCCCAGTTATTACTGCCGCGCTCTTGGTTGGCTTCAATGCTTTTAACTATATGCTCTGTTTGAGTTGGAAAGGTAGGTATGCCGTCGCTATAAGGCGCTAATTTGCTGCCATCAAGCGCGGCTTGGTACTTACTTGGTTGCGTTAAAAAATCAACCATTTGCTTTGTGTACGCTTGCTCAATTTGAATAAGTGCTTGGTCGCGCTCAAATGTGGCGCTTTGTAAATCAAGGTACATGCTAAATATCACAAGTAGGCTGTCTTCACTTTGCCATGGCTTTTGCGCTGCACCTGTTAGTAAATATTCAAAGCTTGAATACCCTACTTGCGCTAAGCCTTCGTTTACACCTTGAGCGTAACTTTTAAGTAATTGCTTATCTGCCTCAGGTAAGGTTTGTAAAATAATTTGGCTGCGTTTACGTAATTGATGAAAACGCATTTTTTTATCGAGCCCCAACGCTGCTTCGCCAAATAATTCACTTAACTCACCTGCGGCATTACGCCTTAGTAAATCCATTTGAAAAAATCGATCTTGCCCATGCGCATAACCTAAACCATAGGCAGCGTCGTTTCGGCTATCTGCATTTATTACTGCTTGCCCTAGTGCATCGCGCGAAATTTTTACAGGCTCTACTACCGCGTTACTGCGTCCGTTTCCATCAAGGGCGGGTAAACTTAAACTAAGTACCCCATAAACAACAGCGGTACTTGCCAGCCCTAATATCACAATTAATAACAACAAGCGTTTGATTACTTTAAACATCACCGTTTCCTTTGCACGTTTTGACCAAGCGTTAAGCACATATAATAACCACAGTTTTATTAAATAATAATGTTCTTGCTCGCAAAGGGTGAAATAAACATCAAAATCCACGATAATGTCAGCTCCACACATCGTGCAGAACTAGTTGAGATCAATATGACTGAAAAAACATTTATCAAAGGTAAAGACCGCGACCTAGAATCGTCAATCTCTACCATGCAAAACAAGCTTAAAGCCCTAAACATTAATGTTGAAGAAGCGCTTTGGCTTAACCCTGTAGCTAACTGTTATTCGGTTCATATAAAAGACAGCGACTGCGGTGTTATGTTTACCAATGGTAAAGGCGCAACCGACAAAGCATCTATTGCTTCAGCACTAGGTGAATACTTTGAACGTTTAAGCTGTAACTACTTTTTTGCAGACTTTTATCTAGGTGAAGAATTTGCTAATGGCGAGTTTACTCATTACCCAAGCGAAAAATGGTTTAAAGTTGAAGGCGATGAAGTGCCAGAGGGCATTATGGATGAAAGCTTATGGGATTACTTTGACCCTGAGCGCGAACTAAACGCATCACACCTTTTTGATTTTAACTCAGGCAATATCGATCGTGGTATTTGTACCCTGCCATACACACGCCAACGCGATAACCAAGACGTATACATTCCGGTAAACGTTATCGGTAATATTTTTGTATCTAACGGTATGAGCGCAGGTAACACCAAATTTGAAGCTCGCGTACAAGGTTTATCAGAAGTATTTGAGCGCGCTATTAAAAACCACATCATCGCCGAAGGTATTTGTTTACCAATCGTGCCTGAAGACGTTGTTAAGCAATACCCTAAAATTCACGAAGCGTGTGAAGAACTTCGCAGCCATGGCTTTCATTTACGTATTGCCGATGCATCACTTGGGGGCAAATACCCTGTAATGAGCGTAACGCTTATTAACCCAACAGATGGCTCTGTATTTGCTTCTTTTGGTGCTCACCCATCATTTGAAGTTGCGCTTGAACGTACCGTGACTGAGTTACTACAAGGTCGTCGTCTTGATCAGCTAGATGTATTCCAACCTGCAACATTTGATAACGATGAAGTAGCAACACCAGAGAACATTGAACTGCACTTTATTGATTCAAGCGGTCTGATTTCGCATGATTTTTTCCGTGCAAAACCTGATTTTGAATTTGTACACTGGGACTTTAGCGGAACAACTGAAGAAGAATATAACTTCTGTACTGATCTAATTCATAGCATGGATCATGATATCTACATCATGGATTACACGCACCTAAACGTATACGCGTGTCGTATTTTAGTACCTGGCATGTCTGACATTTACCCTGTTGATGAGCTTATTTGGCGTAACAACAACGAAGGCGCTAAATTCCGCGAAACATTCCTATCGCTTGATCAGTACGATGCAGAGCAATGGATGGAAATTTACGACAGCCTTGAAGAAGCAGGCCACAGCGATATTATCCGCGCCGCAGAATTTATCGGCCTTGCAACCGATGCCGACACACCATGGCACACACTGCGTATAGGTGAGCTTAAAGCACACCTATGTTTAGCTGCAGGCAGCGAAGAAGCCATTGATTGGGTTGACTGGATACTTCATACAGGCCAAGTAAATGAAGAGGCAATGCGCCACTTCCGCTGTTTAAAAGCAGTTCTTGAAATTAAATACGATGACGAGCGCGAATACGCCGATTACCAAGATGCATTAGGCTTAATGTTTGGTGCTAATAATGTAGCGCTGGCTATAGAAATTGCCGAAGGTAAAAAGCAGTTTAACGGTTTAACTTTCCCTGGTTTATCGCTTGAAGGCTTTAAAAAGCATGCGGCGCTACTTGATGGTTACCGCAAGCTACATGTAGCAAAGCAAAATCACTGGGCGCGTGAAGTTAGCGACTCGTAACTCGCTAAACTACTAATTATAAAAAATAAACGGCGCATTTGTTCATGCGCCGTTTTCATTTGTGTAATAAATTAGCTATAGTTAATTTGCCTAAATTAACGCCACGATGTAGCTAATGCCACCATCTACTAACAATAAAAAAACGAACGTTCATAACTTTAAGTTGACCTTTTGGTTATCGCTTACGCTAACTGTACTAGTTGGTATCGTTCTTGATCGTATTAACTACAATCGTGTTAAAGATGCTCATCGCCTACAAATTCTTTCTGAAGTAAGTACATATCGAGCTCAATTAGAATCTATTTTAGTTTCTAATATCCAACTAGTTCGAGGTCTAGGTGTTGCCGTAGCGGCGCAGCCTGATTTACAGCAAACACAATTTGAACAAATTGCCCAACCACTATTTAAAACCTCAAATGAGCTTCGCAATATTGGTGGCGCTCCCGATATGGTAATTCGCATGACTTACCCCTTAAAAGGTAATGAAAAAGCACTCGGTTTAAACTTTTTAGAAGAAAAAAACCAACGCGCTGATGCTATTAGAGCTCGCGATACAAATACCATTGTAATGGCTGGCCCATTAAAATTAATCCAAGGTGATATAGCACTTATAGCCCGAGTTCCTGTTTACATACCGCCAGATAATCGCTTTTGGGGATTACTTTCAGTTGTTCTCAACATTGACAAAGTCTATGAAAATTCAGGTATTTATGAGCTAGAAAAAGAGTACAACGTCGCTTTACAAGGCAGGCATGGACTTGGCAGTAAAGGGGAGTTTTTTTACGGTAATCAAAACATAATAGAGCAAGACCCCCTTGAGTTTACGTTAAGCTTTCAAGGTGGCAATTGGCAACTTTACGTAGCACCTAAAATAGGTTGGAGCCCACCAAATTCAGCTGTATGGCCACTTAGGCTATCAATTATAATTATTTGCGGGTTATTAATTTGGGCCTTTTTATTCTTTTTGAAAATGCTTAATCGTCAGCAACAAAATGAAAAAATGCTTGAGGCAATGAGTGATCTAGCCCAAATAGGCGCATGGTCATTTAATTTAGAAACGAAACAAGTGTATTGGTCTGATATGACCAAAAAACTATTTAAATACCCATTAAATAGCCAACCAGAATGGCCTAAAGATTTAAATTACTTTAAAAAAGGCACTAGCAGAGAAACAATTAAACCTTTAATTGAACGAGCTATAAAATATGGTGAAAGCTACGAAGTTGAATTAGAAGTAATGGATGAAGAAGGTGAATCTGTTTGGGTACTCGTACATGGTGAAGCAGAACGAAAAAATGGACGATGCACACGTATTTTTGGCTCATTACAGAATATTGATACCCGTAAAAAGATTGAATTAGAAAATAATAAAACAGCATTACACAACGAAATTTTAGCCTCCCTTACCGTTAATAAATTAATATTAACTGGGCAACTGAGCCAATCAAAAGATATTATTACTAAAGCAATCTGCCAAGCATTTGATATTAAACGTGCCAGTATTTGGTTTTTTAATGAAGACAAATCCCAACTAAGCCCTTTTGCCATACATAGTAAACATTCGTCTAGTGATAAAATTGACTCTATTTGGCTAAGAAAAAATCTTCCCGGCTTTTTTAATGCAATAGATCACCAGCCTGTATTTAATGTGCCTGACGCCCAAGAACACCCAATACTCGAGCCAATTAAAGAACAGTATTTAATGACTCTCGAGATTAAATCCATGCTGTGCGTAATAATCCCTGCAGGAAGTGGCGCTATAGGAGTCGTCTGCGCAGAGCAATGCCAATCAAAACGCTACTGGTCTAAAAACGAAGAAAGCTTTTTAATTGCCGTTGCTGCGTTAATAGGCAGCTTGCACTCAAGCCAACAGCGAATTGAAACCGAACAAAAACTAGTTTCTGCCAAAGAAACCGCCGAACAAGCTGTTGAAGCTAAAAGTGAATTTTTAGCGAGTATGAGCCACGAAATTCGCACCCCAATGAACGGTGTTTTAGGTATGCTTAACATAATTAAGCAAACTCAATTGGACCTACAGCAAAAACATCATATTGAACTTGCTCAATCATCAGCTCAATCTTTGCTTAATATAATTAATGACATATTAGACTTTTCTAAAATTGAAGCCGGTAAGCTCGATATAGAAAACGTGCAATTTAATTTACCTCGGTTATTAGGCGAAGTGGTGGAATCCTTTGCTTTAAAGGTAGAACAAAACAATACAAAACTTATTCTAGATGCTACTCAAATAACTGTTAGCGAGATAATTAGTGATCCTAACCGCTTGCGCCAAATTTTAAATAACTTAATTGGCAACGCGGTTAAATTTACTATTGATGGCGAAGTAGTCATTACTGCCAGAATAGATGAAACAACGGATGGCTCGTTCCTACAGTGTTCGATTATTGATACTGGTATTGGTATTGACCCTAAAAAACAAGCGTCGTTATTTGACTCATTCACACAAGCCGATGCTTCAACAACACGCCAATTTGGGGGCACAGGGCTTGGCCTTGCCATAGTAAAACAATTGTGCGAACTGATGAACGGTGAAGTGAGTGTAAACAGTATGCAAGGTGAAGGAAGTACATTTTCTTTCACAGTACAAATACAACCGCGCTTAAGTAAAGAACAAGATTTACCGAGTCATTTAATTAAAAACAAACATATTTTAATTATTGATGAGTGCTCGTTAAATGCTAACACCGCTAATAAGCAGCTCACTGTTTGGGGTGCAAAAGTTAATTGTATACATAACTATCTTGAGGTTGATGATTACTTAAGTAATGTAACCACCCACCCTGGTGCTATTTTAGTTGATTACTACTTTTTTGAAAAAGCCCCACAAACGCATATCACCGCGCTCAAAAACTTTATAAATATGCATAGTTGTAAGTTAGTTATTATGGCGCCAATGAGTTATTCACCAGAGGAGTCTAAAGTAGGTATGGAGGTCGACTGTATGATTTTCAAACCTCTCACACCGTCTGATTTGTTTGACTCACTCACAAACGATAAATACATTGAACAACAGCAGCAACAAGCACAACTGCAAAACAAGCTAACTAAAGCGCCAGTACTCGATTCATCAGAACCACAACTATTGCTTGTTGAAGACAATAAAATAAACCAAGTGGTTGCCTCTGCGCTATTAAAGCAGGCGGGTGTTACTTTTGATATTGCCGAAAATGGGCTTGAGGCAATTGTAAAGCTTAATGCAAAACAAGGTAAACCATATAAGCTAGTTTTAATGGATTGCCAAATGCCCGAAATGGATGGCTACCAAGCCACTAAAGCCATTAGAGAAGGTGATGCAGGTAAAGATAATGAAAATATTACTATTATTGCGCTAACAGCCAATGCCATGCAGGGCGATAAAGAAAAATGCCTAGCCGCAGGCATGAACGACTATTTAAGTAAGCCTCTCGATTTAGCTGCATTACAACCAAAGCTTCAACAATGGCTTGGCATTCAATAAAGGTGTAAGCTAATAAAATACGCTTACTAATTTGAGATTATTTATGCAGTTATCAACAAATCAACAACGTATTCTTGGTTGCCTATTAGAAAAACAAAGCACGACGCCAGAGCATTATCCGCTATCGTTAAACGCTCTCGTGAACGCATGTAACCAAAAGTCTAATCGCGATCCTGTGTTAAGTCTTACAGATGAAGACGTGCAAAACGCACTTGATGAACTAATAGAAATGCGTTTGGTCACAATAGATGAAGGTCTTTCGGGTCGTGTAAATAAATACGATCACCGCTTTTGCAACACTGAATTTAGTAATCTGCAATTTTCTGCTCAGCAGCGTGCCATTGTTTGTTTATTACTTTTGCGTGGTGCTCAAACCCCTGGTGAATTAAGAACCCGCAGTGCTAGGCTTGCTGATTTTAATAACGTAAATGAAGTAGAGGCAGCGCTCAATAAACTGATTGAAAGCGAGTACGTCACAAAGCTAGAGCGTGAAGCTGGTAAACGTGACAGCCGATATATTCATTTATTTGGCGAACAACAAAATAATCCCGCCGATGCCTTTGTTGCTCTACCAAGCGAAGTAATTAAAGACAAAGAATTAAGCGATTTACTTGAAGAAGTAGAAAAATTAAAAGCAGAGCTTCGCCAAATAAAAGCTCATTTAAAACTTTAATTAACTAAAACTAAATCACATAATAAGTTTATTGCGTATCACATATTAAATTTTATAAGGAGCTGGCAATGCGCGCCGAAATTATGGCTGAAATGAAGGTTCAGCCAACGATTGATGTAAATGCTGAGATAACTCGCCGAGTTAATTTTATTAAAACACGTTTGGTAGCAGCTCATTCACGCTCGTTAGTACTGGGTATTAGCGGTGGTGTTGACTCATCAACCTGCGGCCGCTTATGTCAACTTGCTGTAAACGAGCTAAATAAAGAACACGATACTGACAAGTATCAGTTTATTGCAGTGCGCCTACCTTATGGTGTACAAGCTGACGAAGATGAAGCACAAATGGCGGTTGATTTTATTCAGCCAAGTAAACGTATGACCGTAAACGTACAACCTGCGGCTGATGCATTGCATGAGCAAGCGATAGCTGCCGTAGTTGGCTGTGGTGAAGCACTGCCTGAGCAAGCTCAGATAGATTTTATTAAAGGTAATGTTAAAGCACGCCAACGTATGGTTGCTCAGTACGAAATTGCAGGTTTTTGCCAAGGCTTAGTAGTGGGTACCGATCATAGTGCTGAAAACATTACTGGTTTTTATACTAAATTTGGTGACGGCGCTTGCGATTTAGCCCCTCTGTTTGGTTTATCAAAACGCCAAGTTCGTGCACTTGCTACTGCACTAGGTGCGCCAGCTTTATTGGTAGATAAAGCACCTACAGCTGATTTAGAAAGTGACCGCCCAGGTTTAACAGACGAAGAAGCACTTGGTTTGAGCTATGAGCAAATTGATGACTTTTTAGAAGGTAAACCTGTGTCTAATGATGTTGAACAAAAGCTTGTAAGCATTTACACGCGTACACAACATAAGCGTCAACCAATTCCGACAATTTACGATTAAGGTTTAGTAGCTAAAATAAAGCAATTAATGCCTTTGAGGATTAATTGCTTTTTTGATCGACAGATTAAGAAGCTGCGTATATTTTAATAAATTAACGCTTTGAATTTTATAATACCAATTGCATTAAATTAGTGAGCTATTATAGCCCTATGAAATAGCGATAGAGCGATGATATTTTTAATTATATTGGTATAACTACCCGCCAAAGAGAACACTGCCTTATATGACATCGCCCATTTTAATTACCGGCGCAGGCCAACGTATTGGTTTAGCACTCGCTCAGCATTATATAGCCCAAGGGCAGAGTATTATTATCACGTATCGTACTCGTCACGCCGCTGTTGATAAATTAGAGCAACAAGGCGCTGTATGTATTTATGCCGATTTTAGTACCGATGACGGTATTAGTGCATTTATAAATGCGCTTAAAAAGCATACAACATCGCTGCGCGCTATTGTTCACAATGCATCAAGCTGGGACTGCGAAGCTAACAACCCTGACTTTGCAGCACTGTTTGATAATATGATGCGTATACATGCCAAAACACCGTATTTAATTAATTTAATGTGCGCAGAGCTGCTTTTAAACTATCAGCAAAATGAAAAAGTACCTGCCGATATAATACATCTTACTGATTATGTAGTTGAAACAGGCAGCCCTAAACACTTAGCTTATGCAGCAAGTAAAGCAGCACTCGACAACCTAACCAAATCGTTTAGCGCTAAATATGCGCCAAATATAAAAGTAAACTCGGTTGCTCCATCGCTCATTATTTTTAATGAACATGACGATGAGCAATATCGAGCTAAGACCCTTAAAAAATCATTAATGGGCATTGAACCCGGATGCCAAGAAATTATCAATAGCATTGATTTACTATTACAAAGCCACTACATCACAGGGCGCTCTTTGCCTATTGATGGCGGTCGTCATTTAAAGTAAATATAAATAAACTGAGATATTTATGCACAATGAATTAAAAGAAAGTTATGAAAAAATCATCACCGCTGTAGGCGAAGATGCTAACCGCGAAGGCTTACTTGATACGCCAAAACGTGCTGCAAAAGCAATGGAATATTTAACGCAAGGGTATCGTCAAACGCTTGATGAAATAACTAATAAAGCGGTATTTACATCTGACGCTGACGACATGGTGTTAGTACAAGACATAGAGCTCTACTCTATGTGTGAGCATCATTTACTGCCTTTTATTGGCCGTTGCCATATTGCTTATATACCAAACGGTAAAGTATTAGGCTTGTCTAAATTTGCCCGTATTGTTGATATGTTTTCACGCCGTTTTCAAATTCAAGAACAGTTAACGCATCAAATCGCTAAAGCAGTTGAAGAAGTTACTGGCGCTAAGGGCGTAGGCGTTATTGTTGAGGCAAAACACATGTGTATGATGATGCGTGGTGTAGAAAAGCAAAATTCAAGCATGCGTACATCAGTAATGTTAGGTAACTTTAGAAGCGATCCTAAAACACGCAACGAATTTTTGCAGCTTATAAAAGGTTAACCCTATGGCTAATGCAATCATTAACGTTACTAATTTACGCCTGCGTACGTTTATTGGCTTTAACCCCGATGAGCGTGAAAAAAAGCAAGATGTAGTGATCAATCTAGAGATTCACTACCCTGCTGATGACGCGTGTAAAACGGATGAAGTTGACCAAGCACTTAATTATAAAGTGATCACCAAAGAAGTTATTAGCTTAGTAGAGCAAGGGCACTTTTTACTGCTCGAAAAATTAGTTGCTGAAATTCTTGCCGTTTGTCACGCACACCCAAGCGTTCATTACGCTAAAGCACGTGTTGATAAACCACATGCACTGCGTTTTGCAGACTCAGTGTCGTTAACGCTTGATTGGGCTAAATAAGCACTTAAAAACTTATTTAAAAAAGCTTTTCGAATCCTACGGCAAGGGCGATAACCGCTAAATAGCGAGCGCCTTTGCCTAGTGTTACTAGTAATAAAAACATACTAAAGCGTACTTTAAATATCCCCCCAATTACAGTTAGCGGATCGCCTACTACTGGCAGCCAAGCAAACAACAAACTATACACACCGTATTTATTAAATTGCTTTTGTGCGCTATCAAGCCCTTTTTGCGATACAGGAAACCATTTTTTATCTTTAAAACGCAGTACCTGCGTGCCTAACCAGTAATTAACACAGCTCCCTAACACATTTCCAACTGTTGCTACGCACCACATAAGCCATAAATTAACTTTACCTTGAGTAATCATTCCCACCATTATCACCTCAGAAGAGCTAGGCAGTAATGTCGCAGATATAAATGCGCTAATAAATAACGTGAGATAAAGCATAATGCCCTTATGGCTAAACGTAAAAACCCAGCCTATAGCTGGGTTTATAATACCAATTTTATTAAAAACATGAGCATTCTAGCGTATCAAATAACTCACTAACTACGTTAAAAATTATTTATATAGAACAACTATGTATCATAATTTTAGCCTTGTTATTGAGCTATTTTCTTATCGCTATAATAGATCACTAATTTAATGCAATTGGTATAAAAATAAACTGTGTGTTTATTTTATCAAATTTAAACTAAACGGGTAATTAAACTCTTTACCTTCATTAGCTTTAATACTTGCCATTACAACCATTACAAACCCAAAAATTGCCACTATAGGTAGTAATATTAAGCCGACTGCTACAAACATCAGTAAAAAACAAACTACATATGCAATTGCCATCGTTATTTGAAAGTTAAGCGCCTTTTTACCGTGCACGTCAACAACTGGCATTTCATCTTTTTTAATTAACCACACAATTAATGGCCCAATTATTGAGCCAAACGGCACAACAAACCCAGCAAGCGCACTTAAATGGCATAACATAGCCCACGTACGGTCATCTTTATTAACTGGTTCAACCTGTTGATTTTCTTCCATAACACTCTCCTTATTGTTTTATGTATGTTGCCTCTTAACTAAACAAATGTCTACAAATCAACCAACGTATTTATGTTTAAAAATCACAGCGTGAAATCTTGTGATAAAAAAGTGATAAGTTTGTGAGAGTTTCTGGAGACGATTATTCAATACTTAACTCGAATCATCACTTACAGGAAATAATAATGAAAACTTCTACATTAACAATCGCAATTCTTTTAGCGGCAGCTAGCCAATCGACTATGGCCGCAGAATTAGACCTAAAAGTAACTAACCTAACCAAAGGTATTCACTTTACTCCACTGTTAATTACAGCACACAACAGCGAAGACACACTGTTTGAAGTAGCAACAGAGGCATCTACAGCACTACAAACAATGGCTGAAGGCGGCAATATTGCAGAGCTAGTTGCACAAGCAACTGCAGCGGGCAGTGATATGGCTGCAAATCCAGCTGAAGGTTTACTTGCACCAGCCGCATCTACAACGGCAACACTTACCACTACCGACGGTAACGAGTACCTATCTTTAACTGCAATGATGCTACCAACTAATGATGGCTTTGTAGGCTTAAACAGCTGGAAAATCCCAACAGAAGCGGGTACTTACACAATTAATTTAAATGCTTACGATGCAGGCACAGAACAAAACAATGAGCTTGTAGTTGAAGGCTCTGGCGCACCAGGTACTCCGGGTATTCCTGCGGCTCCAGGTGGCGACGCTGGCACTGGCGGTACAGGTGTATTAAGTGGTGATACAAATACTAACATTCATATTCACCCAGGTAGCTTAGGTGATGACGATTTAGAAGCGGGTAATAGCGATTTAAGTAATACAGTACACAGATGGTTAAACCCAGTAGCGCAATTAACCGTTACAGTTAAGTAGGAGCATGATTATGTCATCTGCTAACAACCTTAAAAAAAGTCTACTAGTGCTTGCACTTGCAACCACACTTGCAGCGTGTAGCGATAATGATAACGACCCAGTTGTTGAAGAGCCGGTCGTTGTTGAGCCAATTGTTGTAGAACCTGTGATCAGTGAGTTTACTATTACTTTTAGTAACTTAACTGCAGGACAGCCTTTGTCACCACTCTCTGTCATTGCTTTTGAAGATGAAGCACCTTGGACCTTCGGTACAACAGCTTCTGTGGGCTTAGAAATGCTTGCAGAAAGCGGTGCAAATGAAGAATACCTCAGCTACGAAAGTGCACTTGCTGCAGTTTCAGCTGAAGGCGCTATTGGCCCTGGTGAAACCACCACAGTGATCATTACTGTTGAAGAGCAAGAAACGCTTAATTTGTCATTTGCTGCCATGCTTGGGAATACAAATGATGCTTTTACCGGTCTTAGTTCTTTAGATGTATCAACATTAGAAGTTGGCGGTTCGTTATCACGCACTACGACTGCTTATGATGCGGGTACGGAAGCAAATACAGAAACAGCTGAAACTGTGCCAGGTCCTGCCGCTAGCGGCGAAGGGTTTAACGAAATACGTGACGATACAGCCGATATAATAACGATGCATCCAGGCATTGTTTCAAATCAAGATGGATTATCTACATCAGCACTTGGTGTTGAACATAAGTTTGATAACCCAGTATCGAAAATAGTAATTACGCGCACGCAGTAACGTTCCAGCTTGTAATGGGGAAGTAAGGGAGCACGGATGCCCCCCTTTTTACGAGGTAATACATGCGTCACGAAAAAATATTAGTAGTAGAAGATGACAGAGAAATAGGTAAGTTAATTACCACGCAGCTAACGTCGCTTAACTTACATGTTGATCATGTTGTGAGCGCAGAACTAGCCTTAAAAAAAATAGCTAAGCATCCCTACGGACTTATTTTACTCGATATAAACTTACCCCAAATGGATGGTTTGAGCTTATGCCGAAAAATAAAAGAGCATTACCCTACTACCTCCGTTATTTTACTCACCGCGCTGAGTAGCGATATGGACAGAGTTATTGGCCTTGAAATGGGCGCCGATGATTATATTTGTAAACCCTTTTTTGCACGCGAATTACAAGCCAGAGTAAAAACCCAATTACGCCACAGAGCACAACTACTCGCTAGCCAAAACAACGACAACTCCCCCGTTGATAGCGAACAAACACTAAATGTAGGCTCACTCAATATAGAATTTAGTTCGCACCAAGTGTATTTAGGTAAACAAGCCCTTAACCTTACCGCCACCGAATTTGATTTACTCGTTTACTTTGCACGCCATCCTAATCATGTTTTTAGCCGCCAGCAGTTACTCGATAAGGTATGGGGTTACCAACACAGTGGTTACGAGCACACGGTTAATTCACATATAAACCGCTTACGTGCCAAGCTAGAAGAACACCAACAAGCGCCTATCATCGAAACAGTTTGGGGTGTTGGTTACAAACTAAACCCTAGCCAACTCAATTAAGACACCTATTATGAAATTATCTTTGTATCAAAAATTAGCTATATCGCTAGTCGTGATTTTTTGCTTTATTTGCGCCCTAGTTTACGGCTGGAGCAAGCAATTAGAACTCACCTCAAAACATCATGCTGAGCAAAATTTACATTTGGCGCTTGCCGAGCATTTAGTACAAGATAATCCACTAATAAAAGAAGGTGTTTACGACTATAAAGCGCTTGAAAACCTCTTTCATACCTTAATGTTATTAGGTCCGGCGTTTGAATTTTATTTTGTAGACGAAACCGGAAAAATTCTTACTTACTCAGCAAAGCCGGGTAAAGTTAAACGCACGCATATTAGTTTAACGCCTTTAAAAAGGTTGATTAACGACCCAAGCGCTGCACCTATTTATGGTGATAATCCTCGTAATAAAGAGCAACAAAAAATATTTTCAGCCGCGCCAGTATTTAATCAAGATAAGTTACAAGGCTATTTATATGTAATTATTGGTGGTGAGGCTTACGATACCTCACTAAGCACTGTAAAAAATAATGATAAGTTATGGCTAGCCGCTTTATGGCTTGGCTCTGCACTCGCATTTTTATTTATTGCGATGCTAATTTTGCTACGCTTTTTTACCAACCCAATACAGCGCTTAGCACGTGATGTTAGTAATATTGAAGCCGCTAATTACAGCCTTACCGACACCAAGCTAAGTAATTACTCAACGCAAAAAAGTAACGAAGTGCATAGTTTAGGGCGAAGTATTCAAGCCATGCTTACCCGTATTAACGAGCAGTTTAAAGCACTTGAGCAAGGCGATAAACAACGCAAAGAGTTACTGACTCACTTATCGCACGACCTACGTACACCACTTGCTTCACTGCAGGGGTTTTTAGAAGTTTTAAATCAATCAGGTGAGCAATTAAGTCAAAAAGAACAACAAGAATACTTACAGGTATCGCTTAATAATTGTGGGCAATTAAAGCTACTCATAGAGCAAATATTTGAACTTGCTCACTTAGAAAATGGCGAAATAAGTATAAATAAAGAAACCTTTAATTTAGGTGAACTCATTTACGATTGCATGGCAAAATTTAGTTTAGCCGTTGATAAAAAAGGCATTAGTTTGTCGGTAGAACCTGCAATTTGTGACTTTCCTGTGGTTGCCGATATAGCTAAATTAGAGCGCGTGTTAAGTAACTTAATTGACAATGCAATTAGGCACACCCCTCGCGGCGGCAGTATTGCAGTACATGTAAAACGCAGTGACGATAATCAACTATTTGTGCATGTATCAGACACAGGCGTAGGTATAAAAGAAGATGAGCTGAATGCTATTTTTGACCCGCACTACCAAGCAAGTAATTCTAATAAAGAAGGGCGCCAGCAAGGTGGTTTAGGATTGGCCATTTGCAGAGGGTTATTAAAACTAATGGATAGTGAAATTTACGTACAAAGTGAAATTGGTAAAGGCACTATGTTTAGCTTTAATTTACCACAAAAAAAGGTGCTTTCTTAAAAAGCACCTTATTGAGTTAAATCTATTTAAATATAAAGAGTAACTACTTTTTAATACCCGCTAAATCAAGCATAAATGCATAGTTTAGCGCGGTATCTTCTAAGCGTTTAAAGCGACCCGATGCGCCGCCGTGCCCTGCTTCCATATCTATTTTAAACAGTAACTTATTGTCATCAGTTTTATAGTCACGCAGCTTAGCAACCCATTTTGCAGGTTCAAAGTATTGAACTTGTGAATCGTGCAAACCAGTCGTAACTAGCATATTAGGATATGCTTGCTTAGTTACTTGGTCGTATGGCGAGTAAGACAGCATGTAATCGTAATACGCTTTTTCGTTCGGATTACCCCACTCGCCGTATTCATTTGTTGTAAGCGGAATACTCGCATCAAGCATCGTGGTTACTACGTCTACAAACGGTACCGCAGCAACCATGCCTTTATAAAGCTCAGGCGCTTGGTTTGCTACTGCGCCCATTAATAAGCCACCAGCACTGCCACCTAACGCAAATATTTCGTCTTTTGCGCCATACTTTTGAGAAACCAATGCTTTAGTTACATCAACAAAGTCATTAAACGTATTCTTTTTAGTGAGTAGCTTGCCGTCTTCGTACCAAGGACGACCTAGCATTTGCGAGCCACGTACATGGGCAATTGCAAATACAAAGCCACGGTCAAGTAAACTCAAACGCGTGCTTGAAAAAGTAGGGTCCATGGTTGCGCCATAAGAGCCGTAACCATATTGCAGTAGTGGGTTAGTACCATCTTTTTTAAACGCATCTTTACGGTAAACTAAGCTTACCGGTACTTTTATACCATCACGTGCTGTTACAAAAATACGCTCTGAGGCGTAATTATCAGCATCAAAATCACCTAATACAGCTTGCTGTTTAAGTAGTTTTTTATCGCCAGTCGCTAAATCTACATCGTACGATGAACCAGGTGTAGTCATGCTCGTGTAGTAAACTCGTAACGTGCTGCTATCTATATCGTTATTACCATAAGTACCAATTGTATAAGCGCTATCGTTAAAGCTCAGTGGTAACTCTTTACCTGTTTTTAAATCACGCGCAATCAACTTTGATTGGCCCATTTCACGCTCTTGGTAAACTAAGTAGTCATTAAATAAATCAATGCCTTCGAGCTTAATATCATCGCGCGCTGGGATCACACTTTGCCAATTTGCTTTGTCACCAGCTTTATCAATATCCACTTTCATCAGCTGAAAATTTACAGCATCTAAGTTAGTTACAATGTAGTAAGTATTCCCTAGTTTAGATATTTCATATTCAAGCCCTGCTTCGCGCTCAATTAAGCGTTTAGGCATTGCCTTAGTATCATCAGCACTTAGTACCGATACGCCTGATGCAGCCGTGCTGCTGTGCCAAATATAAATTTCTGACTCATCTTTGCTTTTACTCATACCCATGTAGTAACTGGTATCAGTTTCTTCGTAAATTAGCTCATCATCAGCTTGTGGTGTACCTAATGTATGACGATAAACTTGATAACCTAATAAAGTTTGTAAATCTTTTTTAATGTAATAAACAGTTTTATTATCGTTTGCCCAAACTATACCGCCGTTGGTGCCCTCAAGTGTATCTTCGAGTAATTTACCGGTTGTTAAATCTTTTATTTTTATACTATAAATACGACGGCTAACAGTATCTTCGCCATAAGCCATTAAATTGCCATTCGGACTTACATTTAAGCCACTTGCTGCATAATAATCATGGCCTTTCGCAAGCTCATTTACATCTAAAATAACTTGCTGATCCGTACCTGCAAAATCGCTGCTGCGTAAGTAAGTAGTGTACTCGTTATCGCCGCGTGTTTGCGTTGAGTAAAAATAATCACCGTTTTTAACTGGGACTGAATCATCGTCTTTTTGGATACGCCCTTTTAGCTCTTCAAACAATTCACTTTGCAGCGTTTTAGTATGTGCAAGCATTGCATCTGTGTATGTATTTTCAGCTTCTAAATAGTTAATAACCTCTGGCGCTTTACGTTCGTCATCACGTAACCAATAGTAATTATCTACACGTGTGTCACCATGAATAGTCATCTCATGAGGCACTTTTTTAGCAACCGGCGCAACAGCTTGTGCAACTTGAACCGTTTTAACTTGTGTATTATTTTTTTTGGTTTCTTCAGGGGCTTGATTACAGCCACTTAAAATAGCTAGCGATAATGCAGCAAGTGCGAATGGAGTACGTTTCATCAGTCAAAGTCCTTGTTGTTTTTTTATTTTTTATTAAGTAATTAAATATACCTAAAAATAACCTGTGTTGTGATTTAGTTTGTGAAGCTATGTAAAGTAAATCAACGTAATTCCTCTTTTCTTAATAAGCCTACATCAGGTACTCTGTAGATATATAAGTCATTTTCAAGCTCAACTGATTAAGGGTAGGAATGAATAACGAAGTAATAAATATTTTAACTATGGCTAAAGTAATTCAAACAGCTGTTGCCCCTGTATTCTTAATCACGGGTATTGCCGCTACTTTAGGTGTTTTATCTAATCGTTTGGCACGTATTACCGATAGGGCACGTCAGCTAGAACGCAGACTAAAAGTAAGTACTGACGAGGACTTTAATAAATCACTCGCTACAGAGCTGCGCGCTCTTTTAAAGCGTTCTCGATGTATTCATATTGCTTTTAGTTTAAGTGTATTAAGCGCATTACTTGTATGCGCTGTGGTTATGTTGTTATTTTTATCGCACATTCAATCTATAAACTTAGGCGTGACTATTGCTTGTTGTTTTGTAGCAGCAATGGCTTTGCTTATATGTGCATTTATGTCGTTACTTGGTGAGGTATTCTTAGCAACTAGAAGCATGCGTCGCGGGATGATATTTGCAGATATTGATATAAACGATTAATTTTTTTATAAAAAAACCCCGAGCAACTAATGTTACTCGGGGTTTTTATTAAATAAGCTTATTTAATAAAATAACTTATTGTGCAGTATAAATCGTCTCTAGCACTTCAATTCTAGCTTCTTTAGCATAACCTGAAGCATTTAACTGCTCTGCTGCAACTAAAATGTCTTGTCCATCATTCACTGCTAAAACGGCAATCTTAGTACCAGGAAATACAGACACCACTTTTAATCCAGCCGCTGCAGCAATGTCGCTAGCAGTAATACCATCTTTTAAAAGTACCGTAATATTACCTGATAAAGAACTTAAGTTATTAGTAAGAATATTACGAACTAATGACCCTTTAGTTACTACATCAGATGTACTTGCAACATTAACAACCGCCATGTCGCCTTTTTGCATAACTACATGCTCATCGGCAGCAACACTTGAAGGCACTAGGCGTAAATTTTTCTCTACTTTATAAGAACCAAAATCAGCTTTAGTATACTTTAAGCTAGATGCTTGCTTCTTTGGTAGTTGAAGCTCTTTATCAAAGCTTGTGTTTGCCGTAGCGCTAAAAGAAATACACGCAGCAGCACTTAATACGATTAATTTATTAACTTTCATTTTCATAATCCTTACTCTTGACCTGCGTGACCGAATGCGCGTAAAGACACACCCTCTAAAACACTTGCTGAACTATTATTGCTAATACCTACTACACCTAAACCATTGTCATCACCTTTACTAAGTGCATAGCTATCTGCGCTCGTATCTAGTAAACGAACTGTCCAAGTGCCTTTAGTCGACTCACCATAAAACGCATTTGAAAGCATTACTGCATCTTTTAGTATATAGCCAACACTCCAACTGCTTGTGAAACTATATGCTGGGTAGAATAAAGCTTGCTTAGATGACAGTAATACACTTCGTGTACCCGCTGGCGATGTAACTTCTATAGCTAAATCTGTTCCGGCTGAAGTTTGTGTACCATCGCTTAAGCCAAAGCCCATTTCAGCGTTACTTACATCAAACTTAAACTGCATTGCTTCAATGCTTAGCTCTTCAGTCACTTCAATTTCTTGTGTAAGACCCGTTGCATTGTTATCTGGAATTTCAAGTGCAAGTGCGTCTTCAGCAACTGCTGAACCAACACCATTCCACTGAGTAATAACTTGTTCACCTAAAGCAACATCGTAAGATTTAGCCATAGAAACCGCAGCTCCAGCATCTGCACGACCAAAACCATATAAGTTATTGAAGTTATAACCGGCAGAGTTTTCAATCCAACCGTCATGAGCAACAAACTCGCCTTCACCAACTGTTAATTTAACAGCAGCATTATCTGCATCAATTAAAGTGCTAGTTGATGCAAGGATATGGCGAACGTCACGCCATGTTAAATCAGGATTAGCCGAAAGAATTAACGATACCACACCCGATGCATTTGGCGCAGCAGATGATGTACCATTAAACGTTGAAGTATAGTTACAGCTTGCATTATCTGCATGGCCTGGATAGTTAAATGGATATTGACTTGCAGCAAACTCTTCACCGTAAGCAGCAGCCCATGCTGCAATAGAGCCACCATTGAAACCTGAATAACCATTTATACAAGTCATTTGATCTGTTGTTACCATTGCAGGAGCAAAACGACCATATTCACCCGCTGGAGCCGACACCATTACGTTAGCACCCGCTGTAGAATAGCTAGTATGTTTACCATTAGCATTTACTGCAGCAACACTTAAATAATAAGGGTGGCCTTGGCTTGGCTCAAAGGCGCCATTATAACAAGTTAAACCTAAGTCATTTGCGCCATTGTCAGCACATAAAGAACCTTCATCGCCACCGTCTTCAAATGAGTTACCGCTAGATTTCATATTTAGCGCACCTTTACCATCACGAAGGTTAAGGTTAGGGTAAGATTCAATTGCCTCATCTAGCTCTGAATAACCGATAAACGTAGGGAACGTAATACCATAACTACGGTTAAACGCTGAAATATTTTCAGACGTACTAATACCACTACCAGGGAAGCCATGAGCAAGTAAATCAGTTTGTGCTACTTTATCTCCACCAAGGTAGTTCATACCGATTAAGCCTGCATCAGGTGCAACACCGCGGCCGCCTTTGCCATTCCAACCTTTTGCTGCAATTAAGCCGGCTACACTTGTTCCGTGGTCACCACTGTTTGATGTACTTGTAGGATCTGTACGGTCTAGCGCTTCAGCGTTAAGGTTTAGAGAACGATTTGGTAATACGTTATCTACTAAATCTTCGTGGCGAATTTCCATACCTGAGTCAACAACAACAGCAGTTACACCAGCACCTGTAACGCCTTGAGCATAAGCGGCTGTTACATTCATATCTTCACCAGCAACCAAACCTGTAGCTTCTGCATTAGCAAAACTAGTATCAACACTTGCTTGCGCTTCTTCTTCGGTATCGCCAAATAGATTTACATATAAATTAACTAAGCCCTGCTTCATTTCATCGCTTAATGAGTATGCTTTTTGGCCTGTATTATTTAGGTGCCATTGTTGATTTGCTAATGGGTCACCAACAACTCCTGAAATGTTTATTTGTGCAGAAGCCGTTTTACCATTTGCGTTTACAGTGTAATCAATAACTGCATCATCATCCGTCATTGGAACATAAGTAAATGATGTTCCCTCTACAGTTAGAGTACCGTGACTAAATGTGAATACGCCATCTTCTGCAACCGCTTCTTCACCATTTTCAGTGAAGCTAAATGTAAGTGCATCGCCATCGTTATCGCTGGCTTTAAATTCTGCAGTAACAGGGATCCATTGTTTTAAATCTACAACAACTACATCGCTCGCTTTAGGCGCTACGTCAGTAACTAATGGTACGCTATTTTTATTATCGTCATCACTACTTCCACAACCAGAAAGTGATACCACTATTGCAGCAGACAATGCTGACATTTTAAAAATATTATTTTTCATAAACTCTCTTTGTTAGTTATTTTTATGATGACGTGACGTTACACAACAACAATCAAAATAACAACGAGGCGTTTACAGTCATTAACAATAAAGACAATAGATGTAACGATAGGGTAATCATTGTATGCTTAGTTAAAGAAACAATTATTAAGCACATATATTAACTTGAACATTTAAAGAAGCTAATATAAAACAGGATTAACAATTACTTTAAAAGGGGCAAACATGAAATTAAAAAAAGTATTAGCAACAATAGCACTGGCAACGTGTGCATTTAGCGTATCGGCAAATTCTGCATTTAAAGAGCCAAGTGACGCGATTGAATACCGCCAAGCAGCGTTTTCAATGATCTCAGTACAAATTGGTGACATGGGCGCAATGCTAAAAGGTAAAGTACCTTTTGACGCAGAGCAATTTAAAAAGCGTGCTAACAACGCAGCTGCACTTTCAAAAATGCCATGGGAAGCGTTTTACGAAGGAACAGATAAAGGCGACACAGCTGCACTTGCTGCTGTTTGGTCTGAAAACGATACTTTTATGAAAAAAGCAACTGCATTCCAACAATACGCAGATGAGCTAGCAGTAGCGGCTCAATCAGGCGATAAGGCCGTAATTGGTAAAGCTTTTGGCGCATGGGCTAAAGGCTGTAAAGATTGCCATAAGCAATTTAAAGATTAATTATTGTTGTAGCCAGTTTAACAACAATAATTAGATAATAAAAAGCACTGAGCGTTAATAACGGTCAGTGCTTTTTTATGTTTTTTATCTACGAGACTTTCACAGCTCGGCTTTTAAATGGGCGTTTAAATACGGCACCAATATCACCTAAAATAATATATAAACACGGTACTAGTATAAGCGTTATTAACGTTGCAAACATAACAGCAAAGCCAAGTGCTACTGCCATAGGTATTACAAACTTAGCCTGCAGGCTTGTTTCAAACATAATGGGCAATACACCAGCAAAGGTAGTGATTGATGTTAATAAGATTGCTCTAAAGCGGGCACAACCTGCTTCTATTACTGCATGTTTAACGCTAACACCCTCGCGGCGAACTTGGTTTACGTAATCGGTCATTACTAGGGAGTCGTTTATAACAACGCCTGCAGCAGCAATTAAGCCAAAGCCCGACATTAAGCTCATATCTAAATCAAACCAGTAATGACCCCAAATAGCGCCAGTTAAGCTAAACGGAATAACCGACATTACAATAAGCGGTTGTGAATAGCTTTTAAGCGGAACAGCTAGCAGTATGTATACTAAAATCATTCCGCCAATAAAAAACATTATTTGCTCATTAGCTTGAGCTTGCTGCTCTTCAATGGCGCCACCAAGCTCTGATTTAACACTTGGGAATTCTTCAATTAGCTGTGGCAGTAAGTTTTCTTTTACTTGCTTAACCACTTCGCCTGGCTCAATTTGCTCTTCATCAATATTGCCATAAACATACACAGTACGGTAGCCACCTTCGCGGCGTATATAGCTAATACCTGGCGTTTCTGTTAGCTCTACTACATCACCAAGAAGCACTTCTCGACCTTGCGGGGTAGTAACAATGGTGTGTTTAAGCGATGAAAATGCCTCTCGAGTCAGTTTAGGATAACGTACCATTACGCGTACTTCTTCGCCGTTTCGGATTACGCGCTGTGCTTCGCCACCATAAAAACTAGCACCCACTTGATTTGCAATACCTGCCAAATCTAAGCCTAAATCGTATGCAACTGGTTTAAGGCTCATTTGCACTTCTTTGCTCGCAGGATCTATGGTTGAACTAATATCAAACAACCCTTTTTGCTGTTGAAGTAATTGAATAAAACGACGACCCGCTTGATTTAAAGTATCTATGTCTGAACCATACAATAAATAGCCAAACTCGCCGCCACCATTACCACCGCCGCCACCAACATCGTCTTGAATAGTTAACGACTTAATACCAGCAATAGTCGGCATAGCCTCACGCCAGCGACGCGAAAGCTCAAATGCATTGTATGGACGTGAGTCTTCGTCAACCAATGGCGCAAGTAATTGCGACTCGGTTCTGCCTTGATTAAATACCAATACATCACGAATAATTTTTTGACCAAACTCACGCTCAGTTTCTTCATCGACTCTAAGTACCATAGCTTCTATTTCACGAATAGCAGCAATGGTTTGTAAGTCAGAAACGTTGTCGTTCATTTCTACTTGAATTTGTGGAAAGTCGTGCGGCACTTTAGGAGTTGGAACTGTACGTACTTTATTAGACGTAATAAGTGCAATACTGATTATAAACATTGCAATAAAAGCAAACAAAACAGTCCAGCGCCAATCAACACACTTAGCAATAAAACGTTTATATGGGCCATTTACGAAACCAAAAAAGCGTGTATTGAAGCGATCGCGCCAACCACCTTTTTTAATCGGCGAAAAATGCGTATGAGCAATGTGAGCTGGCAGTATCAGCTTTGATTCAATCAAACTAAATACTAAACACAGCATTACTACAACGGCTATACCATAAAAGAAGGCACTTTCTGGCCCGCTCGACATTGTGAATGGTGCAAATACAGCAATTGTTGTTAACACACCAAAGGTTGCAGGGGTCGCGACTCGGTTAGCGCCACGCACAACATTTTCTACACCACCGCCGCTTTTTTCAACTTCGGTGTAGGAAGCTTCCCCTATCACTATGGCATCATCCACCACGATGCCGAGCACCATTATAAAAGCGAATAACGAAATAATGTTAATGCTAATGCCAAATAGTGGCATCATCATCATGGCCCCTAAAAAACAAACAGGTAAGCCAATCATTACCCAAAGCGCTAGTTTAAAACGCAAGAATAACGACAACATAATTGCCACCAAAATGGCACCTTGAAACAGGTTAGCTTTCATCATATCAAGGCGAGCATTTAGGTAGTAGGTCATATCCATTAATGGCTCTAATCGAATACCTGCCGGTAGCTGCTTATTTTTTTGATCAATAAACGCTTTAACCGAATCCGCAACGGGAATCATGTTTTGCTCTTGCGTTGCTTTTACCGATAAATACACCGCGTTTTCGCCATTAAACTTAAAGTAGCGCTCACCTTCGGTAAATTGATCTTTAATAACTGCAATATCTTGCAGTAAAACTTTAGCGCCATACTCGCCAATTTTTACCGGAATTTGCCTAAACTCTTCACCCGAGTAAAACTGATTCTCGACGCGAACAGAAATAACACCTGCGTCTGTTTTTAGCTGCCCCGCCGAAAAGTTAGCTGAGTAACGGCGTACCGCATTCATCACATCACTAAGGGTTAGATTATATTGGCGCAGCGTATCGGGCTCTATTTCAATTGCTATTTCATCAAGAGGAACATCGTTTACCACTAATGACACGTTAGATAACTGTAGTAACTCATCCTCTATTTGGTTTGCTATAGGCTTAAGCTCTGTAAGTGGTAAATCAGCAACGAGCGTCATACCTATTACGTCTTGCCTAAACTCAACCTGACTTATGGTGACCGGTTCCATACCGGCCGGAAAAGTCGCAATACCATCAACACGCAACTTTACTTTATCAAGCACATCAGTAAGTTTTGCATCGGTGTTTATTTCAAGACTTGCTGTACCGCCATTTCTAAATGCGCGATACACGCCTTTTTTAATTTCGGTTATATCTTTAAGTGACTCTTCAACTTTTATAAGAATACTTTCTTCTATTTCCTGAGGAGAGGCACCTGGGTAATTAGCCTCAATATTAATGTAGTTAATCTCTACATTAGGAAACATTTGACGCTGAATCGTAAAGTAACTTATAGCCCCCATAATAATGATAAAAAACATCATTAAATTAGCGGCTACTGAATTATTAGCAAAGTAGGCAATTAGCCCTGTTTGTTTTTGTTGTATTGACTCGCTCATAACTATTACACCCTACAGCTGTTGCGTGTTTGAAGTGCTCGTTTCTGAGCTTTCAGGTTTTGTAGCTACACCTGCAATTTTAACCTGCATTCCTTTTTGCGGGTATTCAGGTAGAGTAATAACAAGTTTATCATCGGCATTTAAACCACTGCTAATGTAAAAATACTCACCCTCTTCACGAATAACCGTTACTTTACGTGGCTCTAGTTCTTGGTTTTCGTTTACTACCCACACAGTTTGGTTGTTAACTAAAGCTTGCGGTAAGCGGTAAATATTATTAAGCATTGCACCTGCAAAATTTACCTGTACGTAGCTGCCAAACTTAATGGCTGGTTGTATGTTTTTAAGACCGTATGGGTCTTCTATACGCACTACTAAACTACTCATACGCGTAGCGTTATCAACAATCCCTAGGTCGCGGTCAATTACACCTTCACGGGTGAAGCTGTTTAGGCCCTTTTGAATAATCGTTGCGGTAATACCTTTAATACGTTCTGGCAAAAAAACGCTATCGAACCCTGCGATAGGAATAATCACTTCAGCGGTCTCAATATTATTGAGCTCAGCAACTTGCGAACCCATAGTGACAAATTGACCAACACCTACATTTCGGCTAATAACCAATGCATCGTAAGGGGCTGTAACATCACAATTATCCAAATCACGTTGCGCGCGCTTTAATGCAGCTTGCGCCGACTTAACAGATGCTTGTGCACTGAGCACTTGAGGTTTACGTAAAAATAAATCTGTGCGCGCTTTACTTGGAAAGCGCTTGGCTTCGTCTTCGGCTACTTGAGCTTGAGCTTGTTCCTCTATTAAACCCGCTTGTGCGCGAGCAAGCTCGGCCTCTGCAACAAGTACTGCTGCTTCATAGTTGTCTTTTTCGATAGTGAATAAGATTTCACCGCGAGCAACTATGCCACCGGCTACAAAATTAGGATGCCAACTTAACACCTCGCCCGACACCTGCGCCGAAAGCTGTGTATTTTCAAGTGGTCTTACTTCGCCGTAGCTATTAATGATAACTTGGTGATCATTTGCTGCCACAGGCTCAACTTGCACTGTTGGACGAGTATCAATTACTTCTTTTTTTTCTGGCTCTTGTGCAATGGCATTTATTCCCATAAAGCCAACAACACCAACAATGAGCGCCACAAATGGAAAAACCCATCTAAGTGAATTTGTTTGCATATCCTATTATCCCCAAAATTCTATTAACGCCATAATACCAGAGCCATATGAAACATTAAGGTGACATTTGTAAGCAACTGTTGCAAATACATATAAGCCACTGCTATTTAGGGCTATAGAATATAACTTTACATGCAGCTCATCTCATTCGTTATATTTTGTTACAAACTTTTATTCACTAATATCAGTCAATTAGCGTTAAACACTTAAATTTCATCGCGAAGATGTGCGAAATTAAATTAATTTACGTAGAGTCCAATTAAATTAACAAATATTAAAAGTCTCAAAATGAAATTAACGACCATCACCCTTGCGCTTAGCTTAGCGTTTGGCAGCCATGCATTTGCAGCCGATAAAAAAGACGAAAAAGAGTCAAAAACACTTAGCGAAATGATCAAAGGACAAACCGAATTTGCCGGTATATTTAGCCTTTATCAAGATGAAAAAACCGGTAAGCACCTTATGGTGATTAACGAATCACAACTCAATACGCCGTTTGTGTATTTTGCGCACACTGTCGATGGCGTTACAGATGCAGGCCATTATCGTGGTTCTTACCGCGAAACTAAGTTAATTGAATTTAGAAAATACTTTGACCGTATCGATATTATTAGCAAAACACCTCGCTACAAATTTGACGAACGCAGTGCAATTTCAAAAGCAAGTGATGCCAATATTAGTGAAGCGGTACTTGCGAGCATTAAAATAGAAAAAGAAGAAGACGGTAAAATAGCATTTAATGTAAATAAGTTATTTTTAAGCGAAGCACTTCATAAAGTATCACCTACACCAAATCCAGCAGATAAAAACGCTAAAAAACGCTTTAAAGTAGGTAAACTAGACGATAAAAAATCACGCATTATTAAACAACGTCCATATCCTAATAACTTAGACGTGGTTGTTGATTACGTATTTACTAACCCAAGCCCAACGGTACGTGGCTCAAATGCAGTAAGCGACCCGCGTAGCGTATCGGTAAAAGTTCAGCACTCGTTTGTCGCTCTACCTAGCAATAACTACGCACCACGTATGGATGATGCGCGCATTGGTTATTTTACAAATCAATTTGATCAAATGACATCTACCGATTGGGCACCTTATCAAGATGTTATAAAACGCTGGGACTTACAAAAGAAAGACCCAAGTGCAGCGCTTTCAGAGCCAGTAAAACCAATTACTTGGTGGATAGAAAACACCACACCCATTGAATGGCGCGATACTATTCGTGACGCTGTTTTAACGTGGAATACCTCTTTTGAAAAAGCCGGCTTTAAAAATGCCTTAGAGGTAAAAGTACAACCAGACGATGCAGACTGGGATGCGGGCGATATCAATTACAACGTACTGCGTTGGACTTCGTCACCTAAGCCTCCATTTGGCGGATACGGGCCAGCACTTGCTAACCCATTAACAGGCGAAATACTGGGCTCAGACATTATGCTTGAGTTTGTATTTATGAAAAACCGCTGGATTTACGACACACTTTTCACCCAAGGAACAATGAGCCACGGTGAAACAACAAATACCGGCGAGCTAAATTGCTCTCTTGGGCATGAGATTCAACAAAATCTAATGCTTGCCAAAGGCCTTGCTAGCGGCGACAAAATTGAAGATAAAGAAATGCTTCGCCAAGGTTTAACGCAACTGGTACTTCACGAAGTTGGCCATACTTTAGGTCTTAACCATAATATGAAATCATCAATTTTGTGGGATGAAAAAGAAGTACACGATAAAAACAAAACCCAAGGCATAGTAACCGGTTCTGTTATGGATTATGCACCCGCTAACATTGCCCCAATTGGTATGCAGCAAGGTGATATTTTTCAAACAAAACCTGGTCCTTACGATGATTGGGCAATTAACTATGGCTACAGCGTAGCGCTTGCAGATGAAGCTGCTGAGCAAGCTCGACTTGAAAAAATACTTGCTCGTTCAAGTGAACATGCCCTTGCCTTTGGTAACGATGCAGACGATATGCGCGCACCAGGTCGCCATATCGATCCACGTGTAATGATTGGTGATTTGTCGTCCAACCCTGCTGCCTATGGCGCAGATCGTATGGCACTAATTAATAAACTATTTACTGAGCTAAAAGATAAAGCAACGGTTAAAGGTGAGTCTTACCAACAGCTTGTTACCTCTGCTAATAGCTTATTTGGTCAGTACCGAGCTCAAGCAGGTGTGGTTTCTCGCCAGATTGGTGGCGTATACGTTGAGCGCGCTGTAGTGGGTGATACAAATGCAGATAAACCATTTACACCGGTATCGCTTGAGCGTCAAACACAAGCAATGGATATACTAGCCAAGTTTGTATTTGCACCAGATGTACTACAAAATATGCAACCTCTTTATAACTACTTACAGCTGCAACGTCGTGGCTTTAATCACTACGGCAAAAATGAAGACCCTAAAGCACACCAAATGATTTTAGGGATGCAAAAGTCTGTACTTGCACAGCTATTACACCCAGCGGTATTACTGCGTATTTCTGACACAGCTCTGTACGGTAACGAATATAGCCTAACTCAGTTTATGGAAGATTTAACCGCCAGCATTTTCGTGAAAAGCAAAGACGCAAACTCTATTAGTCACAACTTACAAATTGAGTATGTTAACCAGTTAATTGCAATTGCTGGTCTTGGCAAAGCAAGCAAATACGATAACTTAGCTAAAACAGCAGCGTTATATCAGCTAACTCAAATAGCCGATATCAGTGTTGCTTGGGGTGCAGATACAGCAACTAAAGCGCATAAAAAATATATTGATCGCTTAATTGCAAAAGCGCTAGAAGCATAAAATACCTCTACTAATTGAGTAAACCAAGGCCACGATTTACGTGGCCTTTTTTATAACTTAATTCACAGTTTAAATATAAATAGTGCCTTTTAAATACCTTACAGCATGCCCGGTCAAAGTGACGGTTGTATCATTCACTTTGCAAATTAAACGCCCGCCTCTGCTTGAAGCCTGATAAGCACTTAACGTAGTTTTACCCAATTGCTGCGCCCAGTAAGGTGCCAAGCCAGTATGAATTGAGCCCGTTACATAATCTTCGTCGCCACCGCTTGCAGGCCAAAAATAACGAGATATAAAATCATATTCAGCACTTGGAGCAGTGGCCACTACATCAAGTGGATAAAGCGTTTTTAAAAGCTCGGAGTTAGTTTTTAATTCAAGTATTTGATCGGCATTTTCATAAATAGCAAAGTAAGCTTGGCGATTTTTAAGCACTTTACTCGGTTGTATAGACAAGCCATCAAGTAATTGCTGCGGCACATTTTGTACCTCAATCGGTGCTTGTTTAGGAAAGGTCATTGCAAAGCTGCCATCAGCGTTTCTATTAACGATTAGCTCGCCCACCGCATCAGCAACAAAGCGAATTTTCGATATATTATGCTCTTCACATAAAACATAGGCAGCCGCAAGTGTGGCGTGACCACAAAAGTCGATTTCCATCAACGGCGAAAACCAGCGAATAACAAAACTTCCATCGTCTTGCAGGCAGGTAAAAGCCGTTTCAGATACGTTATTCTCAGCACCAATTTTTAGCATTAAATCGTCACTTAACCACGATTCTAGTGGGATCACTGCCGCATAGTTACCTTTAAATAACTCATTCGTAAACGCATCAATTTGATGAATAGCTAATTGCATTTTAATTCCCTAAACTATTTTATATACACGCTGAAGGTAAAATTTCTTTTGGTACTGTTGTTTTATTTTCGCCAACCGCTTGCATGCCAGTTACCGGCTCGTCAAACCCACATAACCACGCAATTGGGCTTGTAGGGCTTCCCGTTACAACAGCCGGTCTGAATGTTAAAACTGTATTTTGCAAAAGCTGTGAAGCTTTATTACCCAAGCTAATATGAATAGCACCATTATCAACTGTAATACCTGTTACTCGATTGCCAATCAAAAATTTACTTGCTGGTACACCTGCTTGTTCATTACTTGCTGGAAAACGCCTGTTTTCAAGATAATAAACCGTAACGTCTTCTCTAATGGCAGCTGCCATTGCAAGTGGGTCAACAAGTTCTGCTCGTTGTATATACTTACTGTATTGAGGTAGCGCAACCGCAGCTAAAATACCAATAATAGACACCACCACCATCAACTCTATTAACGTAAATCCTTTTGTTCTCATAGCACTTCTCCTAGCATAAATAGTGGTTGATAAGCTGCTTTCACAAATAAGCAAATAGACACAACAATGACCAAACCATAAACAATAACGAGCTTACTTATAAAGCTTTTAATATGTGTATTAAGTAACTTTAGCTGCTGCTTTAATAACGCTTTAAATTCTTCTTGGGTTTCTAAACCTAGCAGCTCGCATTGAGCTAAGTGCTGGGTTTGAGGTGTAGAGGCTTTAACACCCTTTTTATGATTACTTGGAAATAATAGCGTGGTAATTAAAGAGTTATGCTCATTAATTAATTGACGAGGAATAAGAAATTTAAATAAACCCGAAAAAGGCTTTAGCTCTGTGAGAGCACTTACATTTTTTAGCTTTAAAATAACGGTAAAAATAACACTCAGCAATAAAACGAGTAAAATAATTGGCACATACCAGTACGTAAAATAATCATCAAATACATGATTTAAAGAAATAGTATGCTTGCTATATATCTCTACAAAAGTAGGCACAACAAAAGACTGATACAACAAAGAGGATAAAACATAAATAACAAATACAATGGTTAAGTAACTAAGCCAGCCCTTGTGCTCAAACTTAAATTCGTTAACTAATTCCGGTAAACAGTGATAATACGTAGCTTGCTTTTGCGATGTTGCTTCATCTTGAGATGCAATTTGCATCACCAAATTATGCGCTAATTTACTATGCGACCCGCTATTGGCATACATATTTAAATGGGACTGTGTACTTAGCTCATCTTTTTGCTCTGTACTTAGTGTTTTAGAGCTATTAACACGGCAAATATAGCCAAACTGATTCCAATTCATACTTTATCCTTTTGTTAGATAAAGTAATTTGCCATAAATTAGGTTAAATAGGAACTTAAGTAGCTTGTTTTTAAGCCATTACAGGTCGCATTCTATAGTATTGCATACAACCAAATTGCACAGCATTGGTAAGCAATAGCATAATAAACATAAGTAAGTGCGCCGTGCTTGGAGCAACTGTTGTAAGCTCAACAACTAAGCCGCAAATACCAGCAATAAACTGCAAGCTAAAGTAGCGCGCGCTTAAATTACTCACATTCCCCGTACGCAATGTTTTATAAGTTTGCGGCATAACACGTACCGAACTCATCACAAGACCAACATACGTTAAAGCGCTTAATACCGTTGCAGTATCAAGGCTTGAATTTAAAAGCAGTGAAAAAGGCAGTAACGAAAAACCTAGCATAGTAACCAGCTGTACACGTTCTCGTTTAGCTGCGTTGAAACGTGCAAAAAAATATAAAATAAGCCCGCTTAACACACCGGTTACAATAAATGGTAACGCAATATAATAGCGCTCAAAGAAAATGTTGTAGGTTATAAAATAAAGGCTTTGTGCTAATCCAAATGTCATCATTAATAGTGACAAACCAGAGACACTACGATTTTTTCGAATTTTGTTTAGTAATGGTAAAAAACTAAAAACCAAAATAAATGAAGACAATATAGGCAAATAATGCGCCAAAGCAACCTCGCTCGTTACATAAATGTTAATTAAAAATAGAAATAAAAACATTTAATAAACATCTGTTTTAAAAGGCTTTTACTATGAGCGCGGCATTGTAGAGCCGCGTAAATTTAACTCAACTAAATAAGATATTCTTATTTTAGGTACTGGCAAGCTAGGTATACAAAAACCGTAGAATTAAGTTCACGGTTTACCTATTTAAGGGGAAACCTACTCACAAACTATCAAATGAAAATGATAGTTGTTATCATGCGCAAGTCATTAGCTGCCATATATAAAACTATCTATGAGAAAAACTCTTTTTAAAATTCACAGTTGGATCGCTCTTATAGCTCTCATTCCCTTGATTGTTATTAGTATTACAGGAAGCGTATTAGTTTTTAAAAGTGAAATAGATGGCTTACTTATGCCAAGCAGTCACTATGTTGTAAAAGCACTGCCAGAGCGCATGCCAATCGACAAATTAATCGCAAAAACAGAGCTTGCTTACCCTGAGTATGTAGTAGGTAGTTGGGAGATATTTAACGATGATACTGCTGATCGGGTTTACTTAGTTAAACGCGGGACAGAGCAATGGTATAAGTTTCATTTAAACCAGTATACGGGTGACATTTTGTCAGAGCCTGTTGGTACCAGCCATTATTTTACTGATTGGTTTTTAGAACTGCATTACACCTTTTTACTTAACGACTTTAAAAACCTGCCAGGGCAAACAGGTACAGTACTAGGCTTCTTTTTTGCTCTGTTTTTATTGGTATTAGGTATTACAGGACTTATTATTTATCGTAAATTTTGGCAGCGTCTATTTAGTGTGCGCTGGCGTGCAACACTGCAAATTGTACTTAGCGACATTCATAAAATGACGGGGGTGATAGGGTCGCCCATCATTATTATTTTAGCTATCACAGGTGGCTACTTTAACTGGGCGGTGTGGTATCACGAAGTTATTGAACACGCTGAGGAAGAGCACTTTGTACTAACCAAAAACTTGCACAGTAGCGATATTTCGTTTCAACACATACTCGATGACAGTAAAAAGCAAATACCCACTTTTAATGGTACGTTTTTAGTTATGCCACTCGAGCCTGACGAAAATATCACCTTATTCGGCGAAGTCGATACAAATAACCCACTTGCGAGCGAATATGCCAATACGGTTAGCTACGATAAGCAAACAGGCGAACATTTAACTAACTGGGATATTCGCGAAGTTGGCGTTGGCTGGCAAGTTATTGATAGCTTTAGAAAGCTTCATTTTGGCTACTTTGCAGGGCTAATAAGTAAAATACTGTGGTGCGTAATTGGTTTGAGCCCAGTGTGGCTAGCAGGTACTGGTTTTTACTTGTGGTTTACCCGCCGTAAACGTAAAAAACAGTCACAAAAAAATCGTTTAAAAAAGCATAGCGCTATAAATGCTTGATTAAAAAGTCACCTCAATGTAGTGTAAAAACTCACATTGAGGTGACCTATGAAGTCTTTAATTTTAGTTTTAACATTTAGTTTTCTTTTAACTGCATGCAAAAATACACCAACTAACACTTCCCCAAATAAAACTCTATTAACGAGTGTAATAAATCATTCCCTTTTTAAACGTGTAAATACACTCAATGAGCAAAGTATTTTTGAGCTCCCCCAAGCTGAAAAAGAAAAGTTTATGGCTTACGCAAATGAAAAATTAGTTGATACACGAGCTGATCGCGTTATTTTTAATTATTTACAAAACCAGCTAACTAACTTTAAGTATCACGGCGATACACTTACTTCAAAGCAAACTATTGAGCTATCTCAAGGTAATTGCATTAGCCTAGCAGTGCTTACACAAAGCTATGCCCAACTTTTAAACCTTGAAACAAGCTTTCAAGAAATGACTAGCGCACCTGTATACGCAAAAGAAAATAATATTATATATATTGCCAACCATTTCAGAACAAAAGTTTACGCCCCAGAGCAGGAAAAAGACGATGATCTTATTGTGTTTATTCGCCCAGGAACATTAATAGATTACTTCCCAACGAGAGGCAGCATTTACTCAGGCAGTGCTACCTATAACGATTTACTCTCTAAGTTTTATAGTAATTTAGCTGCCAAGGCATTAGCTAAAAAACAACTTAATATAGCTTATTCTCTTATTTTAAAAGCTAACACGTTTACGCCTAACGACCCTGAGTTATTTAATATGGCTGGAGTATTACATCGTCGTGCGGAAGATTTGCAAAGTGCAAAAGTAATTTATCAAACAGCCCTTGATAATAATGAAATAAGCGTAAACTTAATCCATAACTACCGAGCCTTAGCAAAGGACCTTGATGATAAAACGCTTGAAGGACAACTGACAAGCCATTTAATTAATAAAGAAAAAGACCCTTACGAATTGCTCGCTATTGCGCAAAACGACCTACAAGATGGAAAAATAACTCAAGCTAAAAATCACCTTGAGTTAGCAATTGCAAAAGCACCATACATATCTGAGCTTTACCTTGAACTTGCTAAAATTCGCTATCAGCAAGGTAAAACAAAGCAAACACAAGCCTTGCTTGAAAAAGCCATGCAGCACGAGCGTGATAATAAAAAGCTAAATGTATATCAAGCAAAATTAGCATCACTTAACACACAAAAATAACAATGTTATTTTTGTGTGTTTTAAACGCCTTTACTTGAATTTTACTTTTTAAAGCGAATAATAAAAGCTTAGCCACGCTCGCATTTCATCTTCAAAACTATCGCCTTCTACTCGCGACAGTCCCATATTAAATATTAAGTCATTTATACCAGCAGGCCCCATTCCAAAACTAAAATCACCTTGGTGTTTTATCCCGTAACTTTGTGCATATACGGTGTCGTCGAGTTGATGTTGCTTATAATAAAGCCACGGCATGCCTTCTTTAAAGCTAAATCCACCACCGTAACCTTGATAGCGCTTTGTAGTTGCACTATAAAAAGGCAGCTCAGATGAAAGTACATATTCACTATTTTGCTGCTGATTAATAAGATTTGAGCTAAAGCCACCTAATGCAAGGCTGCTGTCATCACGCTGTTTTTGAGAAAAATTTGCATAAAGAGGAATACCAAACGCTTTACCAAAAATTTTGGCGGCTAAATCGTAACCTTGCCAACTATTATTTTTACTACTGCCATCGTACCAACTCGCATAAAGGCTTTGGCCTATTACAAAGTCTTGACGATCATATTGCCAATTTTGGGCAACGCCTAAACGCGTCCAATTTTTATGGCTTTGTTTATAATCAGTGTAATTGTAGGCAAGCTCTGGCGTTAAACTTAACTGCCCAAATTTAACGGGGTAACTTATTGCAGCAAAACCACCACGGGCATCCATATCTGCATTTAGGCTTTGTTGATACTGCCGCGATGTATTTAAATTATAGTCAAATAGTGCAAGTTTCAGTTTTACATCAAGCGCATTATATTTTGCCTGCACATAACCACCGTGCAGTGCTCCATCGTGTAAATCAGTGCTATATCCCGCTTGCAAGTCGAGCTGTTTTAATAAGTCGCTACTTTTAATGCTTAAATCTAACAAACTGGTAGAAGCCGAATAATACTGCGTTCCTAGTGCAAAAGTAGCGTGCTGTTCGAGCACGTTGTAATTTGTTTGCTGCGTTGTTTGGTGCGTATATATTTTAGCTTTTGGAAGCGTATGTTCGTTTACAATGAGCAGCGGTGCTTTTTTATTAGCCGAAAACTCAGTAATTACAGTGCTGTTTATAGCTTTTGGCAATGTTTTTACATTTGGCCCATCTGCGGTTATCGAAAAATAGAGTAACGAGCCATCAGCCATTTCAATCGGGTGGGCAACGGCTTCCTGCCCCTGAGTTAACTTGCTGAGTGTTTTACTCTCTATGTTGTAGTTATAAATATCAGTAGCGCTATTTAAACCTGCAACAAAGTAAAGTGACTCGCCATTATGGCTAAAGCTTGGCTGACTTAAATATTGATACCCGTTTGGCATAGGTACTGATAGCTGTTGTTCGCCGTTTATACCTTGTATATACAATTGCCAATTTTCATTTAATGACGTTGATAAATAAGCTAATTTAGTTTCATCAGGACTGAGTATTGGGTAATCGTAAGTTGTCTCAAGGCTTTTTGTAAATAATGGTGTGATGGTTTGCGTATTGAGATCAACCTTTACTAATTCAGAGTAGCCATCTCTTATTTGCTCGCCATACAAGGTTTCGCCGTTACTGGTTATGTTAAAGCGACGTATACCAGCAAGTTCGGTAAGTTGTGTAATATTTCCAGTGTCAGTGTTATAGCTAAATATGTCAGACACTTTGTTATAAATACCCGACTCTTCATTGCTGTACGCATTAAAATACAACGTTGTATTATTTACCCATTGCGGGTTTGCAATACCAGCTCGGTTAATTTGATTAAGCACTTGTTTTTGTTCGCGCTTAAATACACTTGGCGCTGTATCGGGAATATCTTGTGCATCGTTTTCTAATAGCTCTTTTTGCGCTTTAGTAAACTCTTCTTGCGCTTTAATGTTGTCATCAGTGCTATAAATTATAAGCTTGGTATTACTCTCTTTATCTCGCTCAACAATCACAATTTTACTACCATCTTTTGAAAGAGTGGGATTGCTTGCATATAAGTTAAGCTCAAGCCAAAGCTCACTATTAAGTAGCGGCTCTCCTTGCTCTATTTGCATTGCTTTATAGGTATATTCAGCTATAAATCGGCGATATAGCTTGGCTGCACTTTGCCCAAACACACCGCTAAATGCCTCATCAAAGTCACGCGTTTTTACGCCTTGCATTCGCGTCCAAACACTATCGAGTGTTTGCTCTGAATAGTTTTTCTCTAACCAATTTAAAAAGCGACTACCCATTAAATACGCCATTGAGCCGCCCATAAAGCCCTGCTCGCCATTTAATTGCCCATAGGTTGGCAATGCACCTTGCTGAGCAAATTCTCGCAGTATTGACTCTGAGTAGTTATCAAATAAACGCCCACGGCCCGTCATTTTAGACTCAATCAATGTGGCATAACCTTCGGCTACCCAGCGCGGTGTATCACTGTAAGTTAAGTCGTATAAATCCCATATACCACGTACTTTTTGCTGCCAGTCATTGCGTGTAGGCTGTGCTAAGTGCACTAAGTGAATATATTCATGCAGTACAAGTAACTGCTGCCAGCCAGCGCTGTTTGATATAACGGTGTCGGATTGTGGTGGGGTTGTAAAAAGCGCCATTACAGGGTTATTTGAGGTAGGTAGCGCAAAGCCATTTGCCGCATTTAGGGGATCAAACACCACTACATCAACTGTTTTATCAAGTGCTCGGTTTTGCTGCTCAAGCACTTTGGTGCGTACTATTTCAAGCTCTGCTGCAGTTGATTTAGCAAAATCAGCATGCTCAACACTGTAGTGAATGTTGAAATGTTCGGTATGAATAGTTTGCCAATCGGCTGCAAAACTCGGTGCTGCTAGTAATAAAGCTGATGCGATAAGTGTTTTTTTCATGAGCGTCCCTAAAAGAATTCCTTAATACCATCTAGGGTATTATTAAATGTCTTTCATGGGCAGTAAGAAAATGTAATAAAACATGTGAAAATGGGTATTCCCACATGTTTTATTAGGGTAATTTACATCCAGCTGCGAGTATCAGACTCAATCTGCTTAATTGTAAAATCAATAATAAAGTCAGCATCTTGCTGCTTTATGTAGGGCATAAATACAAAGCCTGAGGCAAGTTGTATATACAGGCTTTTTAAGCCTGACTTTCTCATTAGGTACGTACTTATACTGCGCGCACTTTGCGCTTTATAAAGCTCAAAAACACGGTAATGAACGCCAATCATACCTTTGCGTACAACCATGTAAAATCGACCATTATCCTCATGCATGTAATAACCATAACGCTGATACGACAAAGTTACCAAGCCAGAAAACACCACCAAAACACCAAGGCTTATCAAAGTATTAATATCAGCAATAAAACAAAAGCCAAACACGAGTGCACTGGGTAACAGTGAATAAAAACCTAAATTTTTATACAAAAGCGCTCGCTCTGCGCGCTTAAAAGCGAGTTTTTTACTATTAAACCACGGGTAAATCCATTGGCATACACTATCAACTTGTTCGCTATTTAATACAGGTAATACTAACGTTTGTTTATTTTTTTTAGCTGCAACACCGGCTGCTATTCCGCCGCTACTTGCTTGTAAACACTCAACGGTAAATCGCTTTAGTAATCGCCCCATTAGGTTTTGTTTAATAACAATAGATTGCACCTTGTCCATGCTCATTGAAAGCTGATGGCGCTCTAACAAGCCAGCAATACGTTTAAACTTTTGACCTTTAAAATAAAGCTCAAAATTATAAAAGCGAATAAGCGACATAGTCACCGATAGCATCACCGCTACCAAAACTAGCAAAACAATTAAGGTGATCATCGCAAAGGTAGCAGCACTTGCCAGCATACCAAGCTCTTGTTGGTAAAAGCCTTCTACTTTCGCAATAATTTGCTTCTCTAAAAAATCAACAATTAGGTTTATAAAAGGGGCAAAAGCAGCCATTGCTAAAATAGCCATATTCGACATCAAACCAAATTTGGCTATTTCTTTATTGCTAATGCTTAGGCTGTTTTCGATAGTGTCTGTTTCGCTTTGTTCAGTATTTGGTGCTTCTTGCTGTTGCTGCGCTTTAAAATCAAATATTTGTTTACGCATTTGCTGTGCATAATCTTTAGTGACACCTGGTAAAACAACTTCTTGCGACACACTGCCAGCGGCATCAAAAATACAATTAACTAAGTTTACAGGGGTAAAATAAAATGGCTCGGCAATATTAACGTTTTGCACGCGGCCAAATTTAAGCGTAAGTCGCTCTTTTTTAAATACACCCTTGTTAAGCAATATTTCGTTGTCGCTACTAATACTAAACTTAAAATTTAAATAATATAAAAATGAGTAAACAAGTAGCAAAATTAGTGCAATACCCCCTGCAACCTGCGCCCAAAACAATTTATTTTCTACTTGAGTAACAAACACGACAAGCATAGGCAGTAAGTTTAAAAGGCCATCTTTTACAAAGCGCACACTAAAGTGCACAACAAAGTATAAAAGCGCCCAGGGCGATACTTTTTGCCAGTAAATAGGGCTGGCTTTATCTTCGATAGTTGCATTACTCATCGACTAAAGTTGCCTGAGTAGTTGCGTCGTCTTGGCGGTAGTTTTGTACAAATTGGCGCATATTTTTACAATCATCATGGGTTAGCCCACTAATTTGTAAATCGGCACTTACACCGCCAGCGCTAAATAATTTAATACTCGCAAGGCTAAGTTTTCGCTCTATTGGCCCTTGGTGTATTTCCATATGCTGTACACGCGCTAAAGGTAATACCGTCACTTGTTGCCAAATAACGCCTTTTTTAAAAGCAATGTCATGATTTCGCACTGCAAAACCTCGCAACCTCACACTTATTATGTTGTACGCCATAGATACGGCCACCAAAATTGGCATACCAATTAGCAAATACGTTTGTGCATTATTAGCAAAGGCTTCATTAAAATAACAAACAGCAATAAGCGCTCCAATTAGCGGTACATAAAACAGAAGCGAGCTAAGCTGTGTATGTAATAAGGCTTTATCAGCCAATGGCTTAAAGCTAATATCACTATGCTTTGGTAAATCCATTATTTGTTGATTGTTAAACACTATTTGTCCCTATTCCTGCTTTTAATTATGACTAGCTTACCAACTAATGGTGGTTATTAAGGTGTGGCTTTGTTTTGGCTCAAGCGTTACTTTATCTATCAGTACATTAGCAGCCTCTAAGCAGAGCATTGTTTTATATTCATCATCAGCAAAGTTAGATAAGCGTTTTGATTTTTCTATCCACGGGTTCCAAAGTACACACGAACTTGAGTTTTCGCGGCTCACATTAATAACACCCTCTGGCGTATTAATGGTTTGCATTGTACTTGCTTGTGTATAAACCATGTCGGTTTCGCGATTAAAGCTTACAACATCATTTTGTACAAATGGCCCTTCACTAAACTCAATATATTGCGCGCCTTGCAAACCATCAACATGGGTATTTGTAACATCTGAGGTTGGAAAATAGGTATGCAGTGCTTGAGTAAAGCTAAATGGCACACTTCCTAAGTTAGTGGTCGTTAAGCGAACCTGTAATTTATCGCTTAATATAAACTCAACTTTTAATGCGCACTGATGCGGCCAATACGTTGTATTAACAAGTTTCATGGGGAGCTTTAAACTAACTGTAATTTGCTCATCAGATTCGTGTACTTCATCGGCTTGCCATACGCTTGTGCGCGCAAAACCGTGGGCAGGCCACCCATCATTAGCGTGTGTACCAAACCACGGCCAACAAATAGGAATACCGCCTCGAATACTCGCCCCTTCTTGATAGGTTTCCTCTTGTGAAACCCAAATAAGTGGCTTGTTATTTTTAGGGATAAACTCGGTAATTTGCCCACCTTGCAAAAATATTTTTGCGTCGCACTTTTCACTAGCTACTTTAATAAACTCAAGTCCGGATTCGCTTTGCTCAATGCTAACTGATGGCGATAATTTCATACCTTCCCCTATAATACTGATACTAAAGATTTTTAATGTTTACATCTAAACAATAATGCATGCTTAAAGTATACGCTATTGATATTAAATATTGATTGCTGAATTTGTTCATTGCCGATTAATACATATACAGTAAACTCACAAACAATTACTTTGTACTAACAGCTGTAAATGAATAATACTAAAGTCTATACAATAAGACTTGCCAATTATTCACAACATACGTACTGTGCGCAACTTAATGCACACAAGGTGCTAAGAAAATTTACCAATATTTAAACAATATAATTTTACATTAGTTACTGCTCTAACTATTAAAAACCAATAAAAGCGGGCTAAAGTACAATATATTATTTGAATTCAATTTATTTGATGTGTAACATTTCGCGATTACGGCAAACTACCGCCCCATCGACGAGATAAGCAAATGCAAAAATATGACGAGTTATTGGTTTCTTTACGTAAAGTTATCCGCGCGATTGACTTACATTCTAAGCAGCTAAATAAAACTTCGGGTTTAACTGGCCCACAATTGCTTATAATGCAAGAAGTGCAAAAAACCGATGGAATAACGGCGAGCCGTATTGCTCAAAATGTAAATTTAAGCCCAGCAACGGTCACCAATATTCTCGACAGAATAGAAAGCAGAAACTTAGTAACACGCGTACGCAGTCAAATGGATAAACGCAGAGTGAGCTTATACCTCACCGATAAAGGAAAAGAGTTACTTGATAAAGCACCTCAGCCATTGCAAGAACACTTTATTGAAAAGTTTTCTGCACTTGCTGAATGGGAACAGAGCCTTTTACTCTCATCAATGCAGCGTGTAGCCGCAATGATGGATGCAGATAAATTAGATGCATCGCCCCTTCTAGAAGTTGGTGCGCTTACTCAAGCTCCTAAAGAATAAATAATAAAAAAAATACATAGTTTTTGTACTTACCCTAAACGTAAGGCGTTTTTTTACGTCTTGAATTTTTTATTTTTTAATCAAAATCTGAGCGGCAATTATGACTAAACTCTCAAAATTAACACTAGCACTAGTTCTAGGTGGTGTTACAAGTACTTCTTATGCGTCTGATGATCTAGACACGTTACAAAGCCAACTTAAGCAGTTAAAGCAACAAATGCAACTGCTTGAAAATAAGTTAGCTGATGAAAAAACAAAACAGCAAAAAATTAATGAGCAACACAAGCAAGAAGTTGCAAAAATTAGTAAAAAAGCTGATAACAAAGAAGTTGTTGTTGCTGCCGCCGAATCTGAGAAAAAAGACGAAGGCGTTAAAATCGGTGGCGCAGTGCGTTTTAATTACAGCACTAATTCATACGATGAAGACACTCAAGATCGTAGCGGCGACTTAGACTTCGAAGTATTTCGCATTAACTTATCTGGCGAAATAAACGATATTTCTGTTAATGGTGATTTTCGCTTTTACGATTACATGACCATTGTTAAGTATGCATACTTAGGTTACGAATTTACTGATGGCTGGGAAGCACAAGCAGGTATTGCACCTGTCCCTTTTGGTAATGGCCCATACAACTCACACAGCTATTTTTTTAGCACTAACTACTATGTTGGCCTAGAAGACGACTTTGATTTGGGTGTAACAGTAAACCGTAAACTAAAAGATAACTGGAAACTAGACCTAGGCTTTTTCAAAAATGATGAAGTAGGCGGCGTTGATGGCAGCTCTGAAGTTAACGAGCGTTACTCTTTTGATATAGTTGGTAGCCGTGCAACAACCGAAGGCACATACGATGCACCTGGCTCTCGCCTTGGTGAATACAACACATTTGCAGCTCGTACGGTGTACCAAATTGAGCATGGCGAAAACGCTAAAACCGATGTGGGTGTATCACTATTAAGCGGTGGCTTACATGATGGTAACGACCGTGCAGGTAACTACGGCGCATGGGCGTTCCACGTAAACAGCCAAATTAATAACTGGAATATTCAATTTCAGCACGGTGAGTACGACTACGATCTAGACGACAACAGCAACCGCTTTGTTGTAGGTGCGTTTGACTACTACGACACCGTATCAAGCGAAGCTACCATGACTAACTTTAACGTAGCTTACGATCTATCGGTTGATTTAGGCCCTATAACAGGCGTACAGTTTTACAACGATTACGGCATCATTTACGACAAATCTGACGACAGTGCAGATACATGGATGAACGTAACAGGTATGAGCGTATCAGCAGGCCCGTTATTTACGTACTTTGACTTTATTCAAGCACGTAACCAGCCATTTATTGGCGGAACAATTATTGGTGATGGCGATACAGAGCGTCGCTTTAACATCAACGTAGGTTACTACTTCTAGATAAGTAAAACCTATTTTATAAATTTAAAAGGGCAAACTTAGTTTGCCCTTTTTTATGTTTTTACACTTCGATTTTATAACTATTTGGCCTACAATCCAAAGTATCAGCCATTACTAAAAAGAGCCTAAGTGAATATAAAAGCAGTGTTTATTTGTTATAAAAACTTATGGTTTAAAGCACTTGGCTTAATACTTGTAGCCTTGGGCATTATTGGCATTGTGCTGCCGGTCATGCCTACCACTATATTTTTTATTTTAGCGCTCACCTGCTTTACTCGCTCATCACCCGCACTTGAACAATGGCTGTTAAACCACCCTCGTTACGGTGTAACTTTGCAGCAATGGCAAGCCCATAAAGTAGTGCCTGTAAAAGCCAAATGCTACGCCGCCATTGGCATGTTAATTGGATTTATATTTTTACTGTATTCAGCCGCCCCTATTTGGGTTATTTATCTCGTTGCAGTAATAGAAGTATTGGTAATGATTTACCTTATTTTAAGACCTTCCAGCCCTCCTAAGCATTAAATATTCATTTTTTACCTGCTTACCGCCTTTGTTTTAAAGTTTTTATGTAAAGATAAGTAAGTAAATTTGTAATAGCTAATGCAAATCATTATCATGTTGTAAATTTAATTTATTTACTGTTTTTATGTCGTTTATTAACAAGCGGGCTTTGTATAGCACAAGCCGTGCTCTACATATTTATATTTCTACAGCTTTGTTTTTTTTGCTTATCTTATTTTGCGTTAGCGGCATTGTGCTCAACCATATTGATTGGCTTAAAAACGATAAAAATAATGGCCAAGTAACGGCGGTAATTCCAGCAGAGCTAGTTACCAAAGCGAATGAGCAGCTAAATACGCTGCCAACGCTTTACCCTGAAATAGAAGCTTACCTAGCCGAGCAATATGCACTTACAAAAGTAAAAAGCATTGAGTGGGAAAAAGAAGACGCGCTTGTCATGCTCGACTACCCACTGCCTGCTGGGTTTGCCTACGCAGAGCTTGATTTTACAACTGGCGAACTAAATCTTGATTACCAAACAGGTGGCTTTTTAAGCCTTATTGGCGACTTACATAAAGGCCGTCATAGCGGTGAAGTATGGAGTTGGGTAATTGATATATCTGCCGTACTAATGATTTTATTTGCCATCACCGGCATGATTATTTTGTTTCAAAATAGAAAAAAACGCTTAGCAGGAATATGGATAACTTTACTAGGAGTCGCAACTCCACTGGTTATTTATTTATGTTGGGTTCCACAAATAAAAGGAGTGTCTTAATGGTTAAATTTAAATTATTTATAAGCGCCGCATTACTGCTCGTAGCTGCGTTTTTTCAAACAACGGCGCATGCAAAAACACCACAGCTAGAGGTTGAATTAACACTTCCTGACTTAGAAGTACAACCGTATCACCGTCCATACGTTGCAGTTTGGCTTGAAACACCAGAGCGAAAACACGTTACAACGCTTGCACTTTGGGTGCAAAAAGCAGAATGGTTTAAAGACTTACGCCAATGGTGGCGTAAAGCTGGTAAAAGCGATGCCAACTTTGACGGCATTAGCGGCGCAACCAAGCGCGCAGGTACTTACACCATAAATTGGCAAGGTAATGATTTAGACGGTAACCCAGTAAAACCAGGTAAATACTTACTAAATATTGAAGTTGTACGCGAAGAAGGCGGCAGAGACTACACCCGCGTTGAGCTCGATTTAACTAAATCAGGCAAACTAACAATTGATGGTAAAAACGAGTTTTCTAAAAGCTTCGTCACTGTAAGCACTAAGTAGCTGCTACTTAATCATTTGAATTTAAGGAAATACAATGAAAATTAATTTATTAAAAACGGCATTAATCGGCGCATTGAGCTTATCTGCTTTAGTGTCAACTTCAGCAAGTGCACACGGACGTTGGTTACTACCTTCGCATACATCTTTATCAGGCGATAAAGCGCATTACGTAATGATTGACGCTAGTATCTCTAACGAAATGTTTGCACCAGACAAAGCCTTTAAACCTAAAGAAAAAGGCGCCGAGTACGACGACACATTATTAATGGCACTTGCGCCTAATGGTGAGCCAGTAAGCGACACCATTCGTGCTTATTACTTAAAGCGTAAAAGCTCAGCTGCGGTAAGCTTAACAGAGCAAGGCACTTACCACATTGCAATGACCCAAAAGCCAATGTACATGACCTTCTATAAAAACGAAGAAGGTAAGCGCAAGCGTGTATTTGGTAAAAAAACAGAAGCCGAGTTACCTAGCAATGCAAAAGATGTAACGACAACGAAGGTTGTTTCAACAGTAGATACATTTGTAAGCCGAAATGGCACCTCAAAACCTGCACAGCTAGGTTTAGGCTTAGAGCTTAGCGGTCCAACGCATCCAAACGATTTATTTGTAGGTGAACAAGCACGTTTTCAGTTACTACAAGATGGTAAATCTGCTGGTGAAGGCGTTGAAGTAAGTATTTTAAAAGGCGACACACGCTACCGTAACGAGCGTGGCGAAGTAAAAGTAACGACCGATAAAGACGGTATGTTTACAATTACGTGGAAAGAACCAGGCCTATACCTAATCGAAACCTCTAACAAGGTTACCGTAAATGAAGAAGGCGTAGATGCAGGACGTTATGCATTATTTACAACGCTTGAAGTTGCCCCTGAATAATTTAAATTACTAAATTTAAAAAATTGAAAGGCCAAGCATTTGCTTGGCCTTTTTACGTCTTACTAACTTTTATCTAAAACTCCCTTGAATTCGCAACCATTCGACACAAGATTGCAACTACAACGATCCAAACGCCTATATCGCGCGTAAACAGTGACCTTATATGTTAACAACTTAGAATATCTTAGATAGTTTTTATCTTTGCACTAGGGTAGTCGCTTCTATATGATGCGCTCCTTTTCGACTAGCAGCTCTTGGGGAACAATTAATGACTTTTAAGCGTTTATCTGCAAATAAACTAGCACTTAGCTTGGCCGTTACCACTGCACTTAGCACACCTTACTCTATGGCCGTTGCCGCAGAGCAAGATAATCAAGCAGAAAAGAATATCGAAGTAATTTCGGTTACAGGTACTCGCCGTAGCTTACGCAGTATTGCCGAAAGCTCAGTACCTGTAGATATTATTACCAGCGGTGATATGCAAAGTACGGGTCAGCTAGAAATAAGCCAAATACTAGCAAACCAAGTACCTAGCTTTAACTACCCAAGTGCCACTATGGGTGATGGTACTGACCATGCAAAACCAGCTGTTTTACGTGGATTAGCACCCGATCACACATTAGTACTTATAAACGGTAAGCGCCGCCATGCCGGTGCGCTATTAAACTTAGCAGGTGTTGTTGGTCGAGGCTCTACCGCTGTTGATTTGAACATGATCCCAACCTCTGCGATTAAACGCGTTGAAGTACTACGTGATGGCGCAGCCGCACAGTACGGCTCTGATGCAATTGCTGGCGTAATTAACATTGTACTTAAAGATGCCTCAGAAGGCGGTAGCGTAAGCGTAACGTACGGTAAATACAATACTCAAATGGCTGGTGTATCTCAGCTAGACAGCACCTATGAAGATGCAAACGGCGACTTAGCGTTTAATACCGGTGGCGACCGCGAAGTAAACGACGGTGCAACACGCACTGTTAGTGCAAACTCTGGTTTTGCGTTATCTGATAACGGCTTTGTAAACGTATCTATTGAGTACCGTGATAACGACTCAACTCAACGCTCAGGCTTTGACCCACGCGAACAATACAGCCGCCTTGATGATGGCAGCCTAGACCCGCGCGAATTTACTATCGATCGTTACAACCACCGCTTTGGTAAAGCAGACCTTGACGATTACGCGTTGTTTTACAACATGGGTTACGATTTAGATAACGGCTTAAACCTTTATTCATTTGGTAGTTACTCAAAACGCGAAGGTAATTCAGGTGGTTTTTACCGCCGTGCAAAAGACAGCCGTAACGTTTTAGAAGTGTACCCAGATGGATTTTTGCCGCAGATTGAAACAGACGTACAAGACTACTCATTTGCACTGGGCTTAAAAGGCGAAACTAACGACTGGACATGGGATGTAAGTACCAACTACGGCCGTAACGACTTTGGCTTCGGTGTTGTAAATAGTATAAACACATCACTAGGTGCCGACAGCCCAACCGAATTTGACAACGGTGCATTGGTTTACGATCAGTTTTTAGTAAACGCAACAGCCAATACCACACTCGATTTAGGCTTACCTGATGACGTATTTTTTACCGTAGGTACTGAATACCGCCACGAAAGCTACAAAATAGAAGAAGGCGAAGAAGCGTCTTACATCACCGCACTTGATAGCGACGGTAACCCAATTGCAGCCGGTGGCGCGCAAGTACTTGCTGGTTTTGGACCAGAAAGTGCGACTGACGAAAGCCGTCATAACATCGCTTTATTTGTTGAGTTTGATACCTACTTAACAGAAAAATGGAACGTCGTTTTAGCGGGTCGTTATGAAGATTACAGCGACTTTGGCGACACATTTACTTCTAAACTTGCCTCGCGTTACAGCATTACAGAAAATCTATCGCTGCGCGGTGCAATTAGCACCGGTTTCCGTGCGCCATCTTTAGCGCAAAGCTCGTACCGCCAAATCTCTACTGTACTTGAAAACAACCAACCATTTGAAGTTGGTTTATTCCCAACCGATTCAGCCGCAGCGCAAGCACTCGGTGCTCAGCCGTTAGATGCTGAAGAGTCAGTAAACGTTACTGCGGGCTTTATGTACACGCAAGGCAGCTTTAGCTTAACCGTTGATGCGTACCGTATTGATATTGATGACCGTATTGTATTGTCTGAAAACTTAGAGGGCGATGCCGTAGTAGAAATACTACAAAATGCCGGTGAGCTAAATACCGAAAGCGTACGTTACTTTACCAACGCTATCGACTCACGTACGCAAGGTGTAGATATAGTTGCCACTTATAACCTAGATTTAGACAACTTAGGTGATTTACGCCTAAACGTAGCTGCTAACTTTAACGACACCGAAGTAACACACGTAAACGACAACCCAAGCGAACTTAACTCACTAGGTGACGACTACGTAGTGTTTGCACGTCGTGAAGTAGGTCGCTTTGAAGAAGGCACGCCAGATAGCAAATGGAACCTATCAGCAGTGTGGAACTTTAACGAATGGCAAACAACGCTTCGTGCCACACGTTATGGTGAAGTCGCTGATATATCAACTACAGCTGATCGCGATGAATACCTAGACCCTAAATGGATCACCGACTTAGAAGTGGCATACCGTCCAGACGAATATTGGAAATTTGCCGTTGGCGCAAACAACTTATTCGATCAATACCCACAAGCCACCGTGGATAACATTGGTTACTCTGACTTTGGTCAAATATTCCCTTACACACCGTATGCACCTTACGGATTAGACGGGCGTTTCTTATACGGTAATATTACTTACAGCTTTTAATTAGTTTACCAATAAAAGCAGAGCAATTATAAAAGGATGCATCACGCATCCTTTTATATTAATAATTAGTTATTTTAACCACTTATTAGTATTTCAACTTTCATAAAAAACCACCACTCTATATAAAACAACAACTTACATTTCGGCCTCATTTTTGCTCTATATTGTTTATATAAATACAAACAATAAATACCAAAGGACTAAACATGAGCTCATCAACTGTATCTAACATTACAAAACCACTTTCACTTGTTGGCGGCATTTTATTATTAAGTGGCTGTGTATTTCATATATCGCCAAGCGTTGCCTCAGTAAAGCAAACTCAACAGCTATCACTGCCAAGCAATAATCTTGAATATTTAAATGTGTTAAGCGGCGCAGGTAGCCTTGAAATAAAAGGCTCAAAAACGGCCACCAGCATTAGTGTTGATGCCACTATTTACACAGCCGACATTGAAGACGAATACGAACTAACGCTCGAGCAAGACGGTAAACAGGCAAAGCTTGTTGCCCAAAATAAAAGCCGTAATGGTATTAGCTTTTACAGTGGTCAATCTCCAAGTATTAATTTAGTGGTTACTGTGCCAAGTAATCTAAATTTAGATATTGATGATGGCTCTGGCGACATTTTAATAAATGCTATGCAAAGCAATATTAATGTAAAAGACGGCTCAGGAAATTTAACAATAAGCGGGGCTAAAAACCTAACTGTTGACGATGGCTCAGGTGAAGTAACCCTTGAAAACATCGCAGGTAATTTAGAATTAACCGACGGCTCTGGCAGTATTCATATAAACAACGTAAGCGGCAATGCAACTATTGACGATGGTTCTGGCGAAATGCACGTGAGCAACATAAGCGGTTCACTAAACGTTGAAGATGGATCGGGTAATTTAGTGATAAGCCATATAAGCGGTGCAGTTAATGTTGATGATAACTCTGGTGACCTGCTTATTGAGCATATTGGTTCAAGCGTAACAATTGAAGACGGTTCGGGTGATATTCGCGTTAATCATGCAAAGGGGCTGAGCATTACTGAATCAGGCTCGGGCGATGTAAGTATCGATAATATTAGCGGCTCAGTAAAAGTAGCTGACTAACAGTATGAGCTAAAAATAACGTATTTTCAGCCACATGAATTATTGTATTTTATAAGAACCTAAGTCATTCTATTTATGCCCAAATACCTTGAGCATAAATAGAATGACTTAGGATAAACGCGTGTTAGAAATTGCTTTAATTTACTTAGCAGCAGCCATTGTAGCTGTCCCTATTGCTAAACGAGTCGGACTTGGCTCTGTGTTAGGTTATTTAATTGCCGGCATACTCATTGGCCCTTATGCGCTGGGTGTTGTGGGCGATCAAACCGATGTAATGCACTTCGCTGAATTTGGCGTAGTAATGATGCTGTTTTTAGTGGGCCTTGAGCTACAACCTTCGCGTTTATGGACATTACGCCACTCTATTTTAGGGCTTGGCGGCTTACAGGTTGTGTTATCGGCAGCGGCTATATTTGCATTTTGTTATTGGTTTTTTGCCATGCATTGGCAAACCGCACTCGCCATTGGTTTAATGCTCGCGCTCTCTTCTACCGCTATTGTACTGCAAAGCCTTGAAGAAAAAGGTTGGCTAAAGCAAGAAGCCGGACAAAACGCTTTTTCGGTATTGCTGTTTCAAGACATCGCAATTATCCCTATTTTAGCCCTATTGCCACTGCTTGCATTTGCCCCGCAAACTAGCACAAAAGAAATCAGCGATTCGATTATTGCAAGCTGGCCTGTATGGCAACAAGTATGTGTATCGGTTGCGGTTATTGCCGCTATTATTGCCGGCGGTAAATATGTATCGGCCCCGTTATTTAGATACATTGCCCAAACGCACATGCGTGAAATATTTACTATTTTTGCACTGTTTTTAGTGGTCGCTATTGCGCTGGTTATGCAAAGTATTGGTTTATCGCCTGCTTTGGGGACTTTTTTAGCAGGCGTTGTACTTGCCGAGAGCGAATTTAGACACGAATTAGAAGCCGATATAGAGCCCTTTAAAGGCTTACTGTTAGGATTGTTTTTTATAACTGTTGGCGCATCAATTAACTTTGAACTGCTATTTAACGAGTTTAGTACCGTTATAGGCTTAGTGGTTTTACTCATTGTAGTTAAAGCCTGCATTTTATTTGCCCTTGCCGTTACCTTTAAAATTAACAGCAAACAGCAGTTATTATTTGCCCTAGCGCTTGCCCAAGGGGGTGAGTTTGCCTTTGTACTGCTAAGCGTAACTACTACCTTAAGTATTTTAACGCCCGAGCAAACCAGCCTTGTTACCTTAGTTGTGGCGGTATCAATGCTAATAGCGCCGTTACTACTTATGGTTTATGAGCAAATACAAAAACGCAGCAGCAGTGCTCTGCCTGAGTTTGATAAGCCAGAACAAATTAGCACCGCTAAACACGTAATTATTGCGGGCTACGGACGTTTTGGGCAAATTATGGGGCGTTTACTGCACGCGCAAGGCTACGAAATTACCGTACTTGATCACAGCCCTAGCCAAATAGAATTACTACGTCGTTTTGGCAATACTGTATTTTATGGCGATGCCGCACGCCAAGAACTCCTTGAAGCCGCAGGCGCGCACACAGCGCAAATGCTGGTAATTGCAATTGATAACCCCGATAAAACCATTGAGATAATTAAACTAGCGCATAAAAACTACCCGCAACTTAAAATAGTTGCTCGCGCAATCGACCGCCGCCATGCGTATCAGTTACTTAATTTAAAAGTAGATGCGTTTAACCGCGAAACAGTCGACTCAGCTATTAACCTTGCCGTAGAAGCACTCGAGTTACTAGGTAACACTAAGCAAGATGCAGAGCGCGCCGGTAAGCTGTTTAGAGACCACGACCGCGCTGCAGTACTGCAACTTGCTGCATTATGGGGAGACGACGCCAGCTACGGCGTAGCCGTGCGCCAACGTATGGAAGACTTAAAACAAGTGCTGCAACAAGATAAACAAGCACAAAGCGATTTAAATACCTGCGACAGCGGTGATTGCGAAGACGGCTTAACAGAAGTAGCGAGTAAACCTAAAAAGCCTGATGATGCTCATCTTGAGTAGTGTCTAAAAACTGATATGTGCTATTAGCGTGAGTTAATAGCACTGTGAATAAGTGCCACAATCAAATAAGTTATCTGAAAGCATAGCTGTACTTTTTAGTTAGTGTTCAAAGCGCTTATATGTTCCACGCCAATCTGAGTGTTCAGGATATTTAATCTTATAAGCATTTATTTCAGCCTTAGAAGCGTACTGAAAATAGATAGAGAAATAGTCACTTATGTAGCTTTCGCCGTCACCCATTCTCCAAAATATATCGCTCGGATGATAATTTGGAAATTTAATCCAAGGCGGTTTTGGCGGAGTATGCTTTAACTTATTTTCATAACGCTCTTTAAGCATTTTATTCCAAGCAGCTCTATGCTCTAGATACTTGCCCCATTTTTCATCGGTAGTGTTAGCTGGTTTTTCACTTCCCATTGATGAAATAGGTATAAGCATTAAAATAAACACTAAGACGGTGTAAATATTTATAAAATGACGCATGACTAAATATGAGCTTTAATAAATGCTTTTAGTTCTTCTTTTTCGGCTTCGTTTGTAAATGTGCTAGCTGGGATTATTAAAGCCAATAACTTGTCTACAAATATATATAAATCGCCTTTATTTTCTTCCATTGCTTCAACGGCTTGCCATTTATAAAAGTAACTTCCAAGATGATTAGTCTCACATATGCCATTAGCCTGAAACTCCGTTGTTTTATCGCCAATCATTACGCCATTTTTATTGGGGATTGATTGCTTTTTTAACTTATTAATATTGTATAAAAATACAATAATAAACATTAAAAATGGCACAGCTACAATTAACCCACTTGGCCAATGAAAGTCAGAAAGGCGAATAGACTCGACCTGAAAGATAGTCATAAAAACAACAGTTATTACAAACCAAACAATCACATTTTTTATAACTCCTGAGTCTTTTTTACCTTGAGGCGTACAAAGCCTTTTCATTGCAAAATCAGCATAGTCGGTGTAATTTTTTTTAGTAACAGTGATAGATTTGATCATAAAAAATGAATCCTAACTTTGTTTAAACATAGCGAACTACTTAAGCTATATAAATATAAGACCAAACAAAACCCGAACAAACTATTTCAAGCGCTTTGATCGACGTTTAAAAATAATTTAATAATTCGATCTATTTTAGTGGTGGTGGGGGCGCGATGATCATTTCTGGTTGATTTGCTCTGAGTAACTCTTTTAAATTTAGCTGTATTCTTTCACCACACATTACAATTCCTTTTTTGTCTTTTGTTGTTGAATAACCAAGTACTATATTTAATGAATCTAATCTCTCAGGATTAACTTGAAAAAATACCTTGTAATAACCTTCATAACTATTAGCTTCAGTAAAATTCAAGTCTGCTAATAAAGTATCTTTTATCACTACTGTAAATGACGTTAAATAATAGTCTTTAAATATCTCAGGTACGTAGACATCATAGCCAACAAAGTTACCTACGCTATAGTCTTCATTTATTTTTGCAAAAGAGGCTGATTGGCCTAGTTCATCATTGCCGCAGGCAAATAATAAGCTAGTCCATAAAAAACATATAACTAAAAGTACTCGCATTTAAGTTCCAATATAACAGCTTTGCTAATAAGTACTTTTTCAAGCGTCCCTATTGCGTGGACTTCTATTAGTATCAAATAGCGTAAGTTATTGCGAACTATAAATAATTAGCAGCAGGCGGTGCTTATTTATAAGATGAGGCGATTATTCGAAGTATTATTTAGGCGGAAGTATTTTAAATTCACTTTATTTTAGAGGCCGGTTGATAGCTCACCACAGCTTGCTGACTAAAGTATAAATTTACCCCCAACACAGCAAGCTCGCCCTACGCCACATTAAAACTCAACTAAAACCTAGTGGTGATGCCCGCCTTGAATAGCCTCGCCCTGCTGGTTATAAAAGCCAGTTGCGCTGTGCTCAATAAAACCTAGGTTTATCATTTTAGCTAAAAACGGGTCACCTTCGTTATCGCCAATGTCGGCGTAATCGGTGGTTTGAAAGCGATCCCACTGTGCAAATTGAGCACTAATTAATGGCTCATCAGTGCTTACATTATTAAGGCTTAGCAATGTACTTGTTTGGCTTTTTTTATTACTAATACTAAATGTTTTAACTAATTTTGAATGCGTAAAAAAGGCGAGGTTAAAGTCGTTGCCATTTTCGCTCAGTGTATAGTTTTTTACTTCATCACAGCCTTTTCCTTGTGTGCTTACTAAAGTCATTTTTTCGATTAGGTGGTTATCCACCAGCTGACTTTTAGCACTCCAATTTTGTACGCCGCGTACTTCAGATGGTTGGTATTCAATACCGCGTTGCTGGGCATTAAAGTAACGTATTGGGCGTATTTGATTATTGGCTAAGTGCTGCCAAAGCTCGGTTATTACTTCACTTTGATGCGCTACTTGCTGGTTGTTTCGCCAAAGGGTAAGTGACTCGCTACTTTGCTGCGCTTTATGGCTGTTGGTAATTTTATAATTCGCTTTTAAATGCTTGGCATCAATATCACATTGCGAGGCAAAGCTACTTGTACTTACAAGCGTGGCAATTATTAATAACGCTTTTTTCATTTAGCTATCTCTTATTTATATTTCAAGTTTATGGCAATAACATAACGATTAAAAATGTCAGTTTAATGACAAAAACCCCGCACAGTAGGCGGGGTTTTTTATTTAGATATATTTAACTAAATTTATAACTAGGCGGTATTTATTGCGCTAGTTTTTCGTCTGCTGTTTTTACAAAGTCAGCGGCAAAGTCCATTACATGGAATAAAAAGCTTTGCTCGTTTGTACCTGTTACCAAGTGTGCACCTGGTCCCATTGCATAAACGCCTACGTCTTCACCGGCATGTGTTTCTGAGCCCATTGGTACCAGTGCTTCTTGATGAAAACCAGGTGTTGTTGTATCAACATCAGTTAAATCAACACGCCCTGTTACTGGTGCAAAGGCGTAACCTGCATCGGCATCGGTCTCGCTGCCTAGGTTTCTAAAACCACCACCATTGGTGTAACCAACCGTTGTATAAGGCATATCGTCGGCAGCTAAGCTTGGCTCAGTAGCGCCTACTGCAACCACTTTACCTAAAATTGGGTTACCGCGTTTAGGGTAACCGGCAATGGTAAATACATGGCTGTGATCGGCAGTTACAACTATTAATGTTTCTTCTGGGTTGGTGTTTTCCATCGCCACTTTAACGGCTTTGGCAAGCTCAATAGTGTCGTTTAACGCGTTATAAGCGTTACCCGCATGATGCGCGTGGTCAATTCGACCCGACTCAACCGTTAAGAAAAAACCTTGCTCGTTGTTATCAAGTACGTTTATTGCTTTTTCGGTCATTTGTGAAAGCGAAGGCTCGCCTGCAACATCGTTTGCGCGGTCAGCTTCGTACTGCATGTGGGATTCGTTAAATAAGCCAAACACTTTAGTGGCGTCGTCACTTATTGCATCAAAACCGGTTTGATCCATTACATACGTGCCATTTGGATATTGCGTTTTCCACTCTGCGGTTAAGTCGCGGTTATCTGTTCGATCCCCTTCAACAGCACTTACTGCATCGGCTGAATTAAACGCGGCATCTTTTGGTAAAAAGTGACGACGACCGCCGCCCATTACTACGTCAATACCGTCTACATCAACACCACTAAAGCGTGCTTCTAGGTTGGCTTCAAAATTAACCAGTTGCGATGCAATGTCTTCACACGTTGCGGCACTTTCTGGCATATCGGAGATATCTTCCCAGTTACGCTCTGCCGATTTGGCATACGTTGCAGCTGGTGTTGCGTGAGTAATACGCGCTGTAGAAATAATCCCTGTTGCTTTGCCTGCAATTTCAGCAAGCTCTAACGAGGTAACAAGTTCGTGCCCTTTGCCTGATGCACAATTACCACGTTCAACCGCTTCATCAATACCAATAACGCCTGCGTCGGTTTTAACGCCCGATGCCATTGCGGTCATAGTGCCTGCCGAATCTGGCGTTTGCGCATCTACGTTGTATGTTTTTACAAAGCCCGAAAAAGGCATAGTTTCAAAGCTTAACTGGTGGTCTTCACCCATTTCGCCCTCTAACTGACCCGCTAAAATACGTGCTGCGGTTATGGTAGAAATACCCATACCATCGCCCACAAATAAAATAACGTTTTTCGCTTTGCCTGATTCAGTAACAATGTTGCTACTGGCTGTTTGTGCAGCACCTAATTTTGTTTGTGCTTCACTAAACCACGTATTGCTAGTGAGCGAGGCTAACTGCTCGCTTGTTAACGACGTTGCGGGTGCATTACACACTAAATTAGTTGAGTTAACTTCGTCGCTATCTAGCACATCGTTATTATTGGTATCTGCGCCTACTTGCGTCTCTACACCGCCATTAATACACTGCTCAGAGCCCACTGCAATAGCGTTATCTACTGCGATAATATTGTTTTCATTTTTGTTATCGTCACTCGAGCAACCTGCTAGCGCGACCATTACTGCCAAAGAAAGTACCGTTAATTTGTTCATGTTAGCCGCCATTATTGCTGAGTTAGTTCAAGAGCTTGATTAATTAAATGAAATACAACGTTTTGTTCAATTACGCCCTGTGCTAGCTGAGCACCAGGACCTTTAGCATGTAAAGATATGTCTTCACCTGCGTGTGTTTCTGAGCCCATTGGTACAGTTGCTTCTTGGTGAAAACCTGGGGTTGTTGTATCAACGCCATTTAGCTCAACACGCCCTGCTACAGCAGCACTTGTGTAGCTTGCATCAGCATTAGTCTCGTCGCCTAGATTTCTAAAGCCTAAACCATTTGCGTAACCGACCGTGGTGTACGGCATATCGTCGGCGGCTAGGCTTGGAGTAGTTTCGCCTACTGCAACTACTTGACCTAATATTGGATTACCACGCTTAGGGTAGCCAGCAATAGTAAATACATGGCTGTGATCGGCGGTTACTAAAATAAGGGTTTCTTCTGGGTTGGTGTTATCTACCGCAGCTTGCACGGCTTTAGCAAACTCAATGGTGTCGTTAAGCGCGTTGTACGCATTGCCCGCGTGGTGCGCGTGGTCAATTCGACCCGACTCAACCGTTAAGAAAAATCCATTATCGTTTTTACCAAGCACTTCAATTGCTTTAGTGGTCATATCGGTAAGTGAAGGCTCGCCCGCTACATCATTTGCGCGGTCAGCTTCGTACTGCATGTGGGATTCGTTAAATAAACCAAATACTTTAGTGGCATCGTCTGCTATTGCATCAAAGCCTGTTTGATCCATCACGTACGTAGCATCTGGGTATTGTGTTTGCCACTCAGTTACTAGGTTGCGCTCGTCAGTACGGTCGCCTTCTATAGCACTTACTGCATCTGCTGAGTTAGCTGTTTCGTCTTTTGGTAAAAAGTGACGACGACCGCCCCCCATTACAAAATCAAGACCGTCTACGTCGGTCCCTACAAATCGTGCTTCTAGGTTTTTTTCAAAGTTAACCAGTTGCGATGCAATGTCTTCACAGCCACCCGTTACGGCATCTTCTGGCATATCGGATACATCTTCCCAGTTACGGTCAGCCGATTTAGCATACGTGGCAGCAGGGGTTGCATGAGTAATACGTGCTGTAGAAATAATACCGGTAGATAGTCCTTTAATTTCAGCCAATTCAGTTGCGGTAATTAGCTCGTTACCTGCCACTGTTGAACACACGCCGCGTTCAATATCTTCGTCTACACCAATAACGCCAACATCGGTTTTAACACCCGAAATAATAGCCGTCATCGTGCCTGCTGAATCGGGAGTTTGGGCATCTACGTTATACGTTTTAACTTGTGCAGAGTATGGGAACTCTTCAAAGCTTAAATAACCTTCTTCGCCAGATTGGTTATTACGCTGCCCTTGTAAAATGCGCGCGGCGGTAAGTGTAGAAATACCCATGCCATCGCCCACAAATAAAATGACGTTTTTAGCTTTAGTGGCTTGTGTAGCCTGCGCTTGTGCTGTTTTTGTTGTTAGTTTAGTTTGCGCAGCGCTATACCAGCTGCTGTCTTTTTGGCTTTGCGGTAGTACATCAGCATGGCTAACTGCGCTAAACGCAAATGTTAGCGCGATTGCCGCAGCGACTTTTTTAATTTTCATCCGTAATTCCCATTGTTTAGTGGTTATTTTTTGAAATGTGTAAACACAAAAAAGATCAACCGCTGCACTATAGAAAACAGATGTGACTGATAAAGGTAATTTTGATGAAAGTAAGGTGACTAAACTATTACAAAAATAAGTCACAAAAAAAGCGCAACGTGTTAAACGTTGCGCTTTTAAGGGAAATTATCGAGGGAGTTATTTAAATATTAAAAACGTGCTTTAAACGATACCCCAAAGTAGCGCTCTGCATCGCGCGGTATTTGGTAACGGAAGTTATCGCCACTGTAGGTTGTTGCGTAACTTTCGTCGGTTAAGTTTTTAGCAATAAGCGAAACTCTAAATGCATCATCTTTAAACGATAAACCTACACTTGCATTTAAAATACCGTAATCAGGTAATAATGCAGCTGGGTTAAACTCGCCTACATTATTTGGTAGGTCTGAGTATTGCTCATCGGTGTAAATGTAAGAGCTGTTTATGTGTACGTTAAAACCATGGTCGGTTTCAATAAAGTAATCAGCCGTTAGTGAGTATTTAAGATCTGGTGAAAATGGTACATCTAAACCTGAGCGGTCAGTACACGAGCCAGCGGCTACCTCTGCCGGACAATTAAACTCGTCAATTTCAGCTTTAATATAAGCAACACCACCGGTAAGCGTTAGCGACTCTGTTGCAGCCCACATAAAGTCAACTTCAACACCTTGCGTACTTACGTCGCCCGCATTGGTTAAGCGCGTAATACAGGTGCCGTCTGAACAGTCAAAATTGTTAGCTTGAAAGCCTTCAATTTCGGTTCTAAAAAGAGCCATGTTAAATACAAATTCGCGGCTTGCGTATTTGTAGCCTATTTCATAAGCGTCTGACTCTTCAGGTGCTATTTCGCGGCTGTCGTTATCTGGATTAAAGTTATAATAAATATTAAACCCAGGGCCTTTGTAACCTTGCGAGTAAGTACCGTATACCATTTGGCCATCGCCTAAATCGTATTGCATACCTAAACGGCCCGATACGTTGGTTTCTTCGGCTTTGCCTTCATCATCTGTATTAAGTGTTGCTGGGCGCACGCCTACACCGGTGCGGCCATATACATCATTACTTACACGGCGATGCGTGTAAGACACTTCATCGTCGGTGTAACGAATACCAAATAAAACGCGTAAATCTTCAGATAAATCGTAGGTACCATCGGCAAAGGCTGCCCAGTTATTAAATTCTGTGCTCATAAAAGCAGTGGCCGATACAATATCGTTTGCGTTACAGCTAACGCCTAGGCCTTGTGTGTAACCTTCTAAGTCAGCAAGTGCTGTATCAAGCTCATCGCCCGATAAGTTATTTTGCGCGTAAAAAGCCATTGCGCTATCAAGCTGGCCACCATTATTTTGGCAACTTGCATCACGGGTAAAGTTACGCTGTGAATCCATGTTCCAATAAAATAAGCCGGCAACATAATTAAATGGCCCAGCTAGGTTTGATGTAACTCTAAACTCTTGTGAAAACTGATCCCATTGCTGTGCACCAATATCATGTAACTGAAACGGCGCGCCAAATACCGGCTCGCTGCTGTCGCCAGCAATAGAGGTAAAGTCGCCTTCGCGGTATTCTGTGTTATCCCATGAACGCTGTGCTGTAATTGAAGTATACGTATAGTCGCCAATTGTTTTATCAACTTGCACCGAAAATGCGCTATGTTCGTCAATTGTGCGCGACTCGTAGTCATGGTCAACTTTGCGTTGGTCTAAGTCAATATCGGCTACGCCATCCACAATGCCGTTACTGTTTGGCGCTGCTTTTGAATCAGGATTACGACCACTTGGCAGGGCTTCTAAGTCGGCACAACAGTCGTCATCTGCGTTATAAAACTCAGCTATAAACTTTACGCTTAAGTCGTCCTCTGGCTCGTATTTAAATACAGCACGTGCACCTTCGCGGTCATAACCGTTTACTTTTTCGTTGTTGTAAACGTTATCAATGTAACCGTCAAACTTGCCTTTAAATACCGTTAAGCTAGCGGCTAAATCGTCGGTTAAACCGCCGCTTATAACACCTTTAAAACGGTATTCGTTATCTTGATAAAACGAGGTTTCTACGCTGCCGGTTGTGTCGTACGACGGATCTTTAGTGGTAATATTCACCACACCTGCTGAGGCGTTTTTGCCAAATAACGTACCTTGTGGGCCGCGCAATACTTCAATGCGGTCTACGTCGTATAAATCGGCAAATGCTTGACCCGAACGCCCAAGTACCACACCATCAACAACAGTTGCCACACTTGGCTCGGCAGCAATACTAAATGAAATAGTACCAATACCGCGCACTGTTAGCGCTGAGTTGCGTGTTGTGGTGCCTTTTCTAAAGCTAACCGAAGGAACAAGTGACTGTAAGCCTTCCATGTTATTAGCAAAAGCTGAATTAATTTGATCGCTATTAAGTACCGATACCGCAACAGGTACTTCGTTTAAGCTTTGCGTTCTTTTTTGTGAAGTAACGACTATTTTTTCAAATGTATCGTTTTTAGCTGTTTCTGTTTTTTGTTGTTCTTGTTCGGTTTGCTCTTGCTGCGCATGTACCTGCGTGCTTAATGCTAAACCGGTTGTCATTGCTAACGTGACTGCCAAGCTTAAGACGGACTTTTTAGCTCTCATGTCATTCTCCATATTGTGCGTGTGTGCTGTGTGGTACCGCGCTAGCAATTGTGTGGGTTGCTAAAAAGCGGTGTCAGTGTGTGATATTTCCCTTAAAGCTCTTGTATCTTATATAAGAGCTTTAAATTTAAACAAACTATCTTACTAATGCAATCATTATGTGAATAAAATGTAATTTTAAATTAAGTAATGAGGAGTCAGCCGCATGTTATACGGCCTTTGGAATCCCAATATGCGCTAAGCTATTTTCGTAACGAACCTGCCAACGACGTACACTCCACCAGCTAAGCACTAAAACAGTAGACCAAACAGCAACTAAACTTGGTACAAAGTACACACTGGTTCCACCAACCAATCCGAGCGGCGAAAACAATATATACAAGCTAACAATCAAGCCTACTAATACAATTGCGCAAGGTAATGCGTATTTCCAAGGATTAAGGTCTACCTCGGCTTTGCGTGTAAATTGCCATGGTGTTTTAAGTGGTTTGTAGTAACCAATACCCAACATTATTGCCAATTCAATTAAGAACAAAATGGCGTAAATATGAATAAAGTTAATGTCTACATCCCATACAAATTTAAGCAAGGTATAGGCAATAATGTGGAATATAATCGCGACTTTAGCGCCCAGTGCAGGCACTTTTCGAGTAAACAAACCAACCAATACAATTGTGATGACCGGAATGTTGTAAAAGCCTGTAAACACACGAATAATGTGCCATAAACCTTCAGGTGCAAACATCAATAATGGCGCAGTTATAAACGATAATATAGCAATAACAATACTAGTAATTTTGGCTACTTTTATAAGTTGGCTGTCTGTTACCTTATTTTTTTTCATTGGCTTATAAACGTCTAAGCAAAATAAGGTCGCCGCGCTGTTGAGCAATGAATTAAATGAGCTAAATACAGCACCTAGCAATACGGCCAAAAAGAAGCCAGATAAATACTGTGGAAGCACTTCTTTTACCAAATGTGGGTAAGCTAAATCGATAGTTGGCAGGCTTTCGTGTTTATAAAGATGGTAAGCAATAACGCCTGGGATCATCATCATAAACGGTACTAGCACTTTAAAGTACCCTGAAAACAACACCCCTTTTTGACCTTCAACTAAGTTTTTAGCGCCCAATGTACGCTGGATCACATACTGATTAGTGCCCCAATAAAACAAATTAGCTAAGATCATCCCTGTAAAAATAGTGCCAAATGGCACGGGATCATCGCTACTACCAATAGCATTGAGCTTTTCTGTGTCGGTGTTTACTAGGGTGCTTAACCCTTCTGAAAAACTACCATCACCCAATGCAATTAAGCCCAGTGTTGGCACTAAAATACCAATGATAAGTAACCCAACACCATTAATGGTATCTGAGACCGCAACCGCCTTTAAACCACCAAATACAGCATAAATAGCCCCAACTGAGCCCACTGTAATAATGGTCACAATTAGGCTTGATTGGTAGCTCATATTTAATAAGGTGGGTACATCAAAAAGTCTAAGTACGGCTATTGATCCTGAGTACAAAACAGAAGGGATCGTTATAAAACAATACCCTACCATAAATAAGATCACCGTCATGCGTCGTACGGTATCGTCAAAACGATCCCGTAAAAATTCAGGTAAAGTAGAAAACGCGCCCGCTAGATAACGAGGCAAAAAGATCAACGCCATAATAATGGTTGAGATCCCTGCGGTTACTTCCCACGCCATTGAGCTTAGGTTGTAACCATAGGCTGAGCCATTAAGGCCAATTAGTTGCTCGGCCGATAAGTTAGTGAGGATCATTGACCCTGCTATAAATGTACCTGTTAACCCACGACCCGCTAAAAAGTAGCCATCTTGGGTGTTAACTTCCCCTTTGGTTTTTTGGTACGAGATATATCCTACTAACGCCATAAACGCCAAGCACGATAGCAGTGTCATGGTAATGTTCATACCTTCCATCTTGCGCCCCTTTTAGCTTACTTTACTCGGTAAAAAGTAAGCTAATATCTTTATTATTGTGTGTGTTGTGTGTGTGTGTTATTAAGCCGAGTTTTATTTAGGCCATGCTGTTAATTGGCTCATGTCTTGCTCTGTGTGTTGAACCTCTGGGCCAAGCATTAGGCTGTCGCCTTCGCGTACAAATACTGCCATCTCTTCAAGTGCGAGTGTGTGCTCGTAGTACTTACTCCCTTCGTAAACTTGTTTATCGGGGAAGCGAATCCAATTGCCTTGCGGTAAGTAAAACTTAACTTTACCGTTTGGTACTACACACGGCACAACCAGTAATTTTTCACCGCACATAAATTGCTGATCAAAACTATGCGCCAGTACATCATCAGGAAATGCCAATGCCATAGCACGCTGAATCGGCAAGCCTGTTTGCTGCGCTTGCTCTGCACATGTTTGTAAGTACGGAATTAACTGGTAGCGTAATTTAAGTGCTGCAAATACCGCATCACTTGCTTGCTCGGTGTAAGACCACGGTTCGCGAGGACCAATACCGTGTAAGCGCATATGTGCGCTAAATACTGAAGCTTGTGCCCAGCGCACGTAAAGTTCTGCGTCGCGGGTGTCTTTGTAAAAACCACCAATGTCGGTTGCAAAAAATGGCCCACCCGACATACCCCACGCTAAACTGCCACGAATGCTTGCCGCTAAACCCTGCCAATCGGCTTGCGGGTCGCCGCCCCACTGTGCAGGAAAACGTTGGCTGCCCGTCCATGCTGAACGGCTAAACAAAAATGGCCCAGTTTTACAGTATTTTTCGGCGGCCTCAAAAACGCAGCGGTTGTACAACATGCTGTAAACGTTGTGTAGCCTAATACCGCTGTCCCCACTGTGCGATACCATGTTTTCGTCTTCTAGCTGCTCGCCAAAATCCGCTTTTATCATATCTACGCCAAGCTCAAACAAAGGCTTATGCGATTCGAGCCAATATTCGTAAGCATCAGGGTGCGTAAAATCTAAAATACCCGACTCAGGTAGTGGCGTAAGTACTTCGCCAAATGGGCTTAAATCCCACTCGTATTGATACGCTTTACCTGTGCGTTTGTCTTTTATAAGCCAGCCATTTTCGGCCGCTTTAGCAAATAATGGGTTGTTTACCGAGATCATCGGGTATTCCCACACACAAATTTTAAAATCCATCGCTTTTAGTTCATCAAGCACCGGTTTTGGGTCTGCGTAGCGTGTTGGATCCCATTCAAAGGCAAAACGAGTGTCGGTGTCTTGCCATGCACGGCCATCAAGAGTAATTACATCGCACGGCATATTTTTAGCGCGTACTTCGCGGGCAACACTAAGTAATTCGTCAGCATCTTTGTAATACGCTTTTGATAAAATAACACCAAAGCTCCACTGCGGTGGTACCGGTGCAAAACCTGTTAGCTCGCAGTAACGGTTGATGCTTTGGGCTGGTGTTTGTTCTTGATATAAAAATACATCTAGCGCCTCATCTTCAACTAAACATACATATGCGCGTTGCGACCATAATGCATAACCTACACCATGGGTAACAGGCGCGGCTGTATGTACAAACAAATTCCAGCCTTCTGGGCTCCAAGCATATGGGGTATTTTTATAAGACTTTTCGGCGTTAACACCTAGCGCATCGTGGTTGTATGAACGAATAAGTTGGCCGCGTTTATCAAGCTTGCCCCATTTTTCGCCAAGACCATACACGGCTTCGTCGTAGTTAAGCTCAAGGCTTAAAATCCAGCCGTTATCGGTTTTAGCCAGTGGCGGTAAACGGTGCTGGCGTACAAAGTGACCATCAGTTGCTGATTGCTGTACTAGCTCATCGTTTTTATAAAGTTTGAAATGAAAAGGGTCGCTGTAAAATTCTAGCCGGTATTCGCCACCACTTACGCTGTAATCATTATTGTTTTTGCTAAGTGTGAGGGGGTATTCTGATGGGGTTGTGGTTAATATTTTAAACTGCTCGTCATGAGTGGTGCCTGCATTTAAACGTAAGCCAAACTGGCTAATCGTTACGCTAATATCACCAAACTGAGTGGGCAAAACCAGCACATTACCTTGTAACTTTGGCTGTGCGGTTAAGCATGCTGGCTCTATTGCGTTCCAGTCTGGCTCACGTAATTCAAATGCATTCATGGGAGTTCCTTAACCAATTATCAGTCTTGTATAAGACATAAGTTAAATAATTGTAATCCCCATGTCAACGTAAATAACCCTAAGATGAATTATTTACATCGTTACTTTTAAAATATGCCCGGTGCCGATGTTGCCACCAGCGAAACGCCACTTAGGCCAAGCAATGCAATTGCTATTATACGAATCCATTTTGCATCAACGTAAGGCGTTAATTTACGAGCAAATTGCGTTACTAATAATACCAGCGGTATGGCCGCTGCAATTAAAAACATAATGTCGAGCTCGGGTAAGGTGCCAAATAAGGCAATACCAACACGGACTAGGCCACCAATGGTAAATACCGCAAGTAACGTGCTACGAATGGCCTCAATAGACCAAGCTTGTTTATAGCACTGAAACACCAGCGGCGGCCCTGAAGTTGAAAACAGCCCACCCAGCAAGCCACTTACGCCGCCGGCAATTAAGAACGAGCCACGCCCGCTTTGCTTATTTGCTCTATCACGGCCAATTAGCATTAAGCCACAACATAGCAAAATGCTTACACCTAAAGCAAAATTTAAGTAGTGTGTTAAATGCGACGACATATACTCAAGTAGCACAAAACCTAACAGCATTAGTGGAATACCGGTATACAACATAAGTTTTAGCTCGGGTATTTTTACTGAACTGCGGTTTTTAACGACCACGGTTGTTGAATTAACTAACCCCAGCAAACTCACTAAAAATGTAGTTGCCGTAAGTGGTAATACATCAAGCAACGTAAAGCTTGCAACCACCAGCAACCCAAAGCCAAACCCGCTAAGAGTTTGCATTACAGTGGCAAGGCTTAGGCACAGCGCCATAAGCAAAATGAGTTCAAAAGATATACTGAGCACTTTTAATTCCCTAAGGGTGAGCTATTGTAGTGTAACGATTTGTTTTTAGGCATAATGTATATTTTGCGCCTATTAAACACTACAGCAGTAGTTCACGTTTAATTGAGCTAGCGCAAATATGCGTAAAAGGTTTCACCTATGCTATAACTACAGGTGGATTAAATTTAATGGTAAATAATAATGAGTAACTCTATGTTTGATCACAAATTAAGTGGCCCAAGCTTGGCTTTTCAACCACTTTACTTACAAGTGGCTGATTATATTAAACAGCTCATTGTTGAAAGACGTTGGGTACCTGGCGAAGCACTACCAAGCGAATTTCGCCTTGCTGAAGAATTTAACGTAAGCCAAGGCACTGTGCGTAAAGCGCTTAATTTATTAACCGACGATAAAATAGTTACTCGCCGCCAAGGTGTTGGTACGTTTGTATCAGAGCATACTGCGCAAGATGCCTTATTTAGGTTTTTTCCGTTACAAGCAGACGGTAAAGGTGCCGATTTACCAAAGGCTGAACTGCTATCGGTTGAGCTTTGTGCAGCGCCAGTTGAAGTAATAGAAGCGTTACAACTCAATAAAAAAGACAAAGTTACCAAGCTTGTTCGTAGGCGCATTCTTAATAACGAATTTTGCATGAGCGAAACTATATACCTACCGCAAAGCTACTTTCCTGATATACATCAAAGCAGTGATATTCCGCATACATTGTACCATTACTATCAGACCAAATTTAACCAAACTGTACACAAAACCCAAGACAGTATTAAAGCCGTACTTGCTACAATGGATGACGCCAAAATGCTTGCTATAAAAGCTGGCGATCCACTGCTGTTGGTATCACGCATTACCGAATCAATCGAAGGTAAACGTATTGAATACCGCCAAAGCAAATGCCGTAGCGATCATTACCACTATCAAATTGAACTTGATTAACTAAAAGCGAGTTCAGTGCTAAAAACCCACTTTAGCGCATAATAATTAAATATTTTTTAAAGGCAGCAAACGCTGCCTTTTTGCTGCCTGTAGGTTTTTTAACTGAACCATTTACTGCTTTGCTGTTAACACAGTATTGACACTGTTTGATTCGTATAATAACTTATGTCTTATACAAGACCTAAGTCATTATGCATTTTTAACAGGAATTCCCAATGAATTCATTAAATAATATCCCTCCAGTAGGGTTCGGTTTATGGAAAGTCGCGCAAGAAGATTGTGCACAAACGGTATACCAAGCCATTAAGGCAGGTTACCGCCATCTTGATTGCGCATCAGACTACGGTAACGAAGAGCAAGTAGGCGATGGCATCGCCCAAGCAATAAACGATGGCTTATGTACCCGTGAAGAATTATGGGTAACATCAAAACTGTGGAATACCTTTCATGCACCAGAGCATGTTGGCCTCGCGATTGATAAAACACTGAGTGATTTAAAGCTAGATTACCTAGACTTATACCTAATTCATTTTCCGATTGCGCAAACATTTGTGCCAATAGAAACCCGCTATCCACCAGAGTGGTTTGTTGACCCTGCGGCGCAAAACCCACAAATGGAGCTTGCAAAAGTACCATTGTATTTAACGTGGCAAGCAATGGAAGAACAAGTACACAACAACAAAGCAAAACGCATTGGGGTATGTAATTACTCAAGCGCACTGCTTCACGATTTAATGACTTACGCAAATATCAAACCCGCTATGTTGCAAATTGAGTCGCACCCTTATTTAACGCAAGAGCGATTAGTAAGACTCGCAAAGCAGTACGATATTCCGGTTACTGCGTTTTCACCACTGGGTGCGCTTTCATACCTTGAGCTAGAAATGGCTGATAAAGCTGAATCAGTTCTTGAGCAAAGTGTTGTTAAAGCGGCTGCACGCAATCATGGCAAAACGCCAGCACAAGTAGTTCTTCGCTGGGGCGTGCAACGCGGCACTGCCATTATTCCTAAAACCTCAAAACTTGAACGCATGAAAGAAAATCTCGCACTGTTTGATTTTGAATTAACAGAGCAAGAAATGGCGCAAATTTCTGCGCTTAACAGTAATCGCCGATTTAACGACCCTGGGCACTTTTGTGAAGCTGCCTTTAACCGTTTTCACCCAATTTACGATTAGGAATATATAATGTCAGCTACCGAAATTAACTACGCCTCAGTGCCAACTCAATTAACATTCGATGATTCGGTTTTTCCGTGCATTGTGGTTAATAACAATAACGCCAGCACCGTTGAAGAAGCGGTAGCTTTCATTCGCGCAAATAAAAGTGAATTGGCTAAAAAACTTCGCAGCTCAGGTGCTGTGTTGTTTCGCGGCTTTCCTATAAATAGTGCCGAAACCTTTGATACTTTTTCAGCCGGGTTTGACTACACAAACTTTACCTATAAAGAGTCACTGTCTAACGCGGTACGAATTAATTTTACCGAACGTGTATTTACAGCTAACGAAGCGCCAAAAGATGTAGAAATATACTTGCATCACGAAATGGCGCAAACGCCTATTTCGCCAAGTAAGTTGTTCTTTTTTTGTAAATCGGCCGCTGAAGAAGGCGGTGCTACACCTCTTTGCCGATCAGATAAATTATTTAGTGCGTTAAAAGAATACGACAGCAAGCTTGCCCATGACTTTGAACACAAAGGCCTAAAATATACCACCTATATGCCAGCCGCTGACGACGCAACATCAGGCCAAGGCCGAAGCTGGAAAAGTACGCTAAGTGTAGCAACCAAAGACGAAGCACATAATAAATTAACCGAACTTGGTTACGAGTGGGAATGGCTTGAAGACGGCTCACTAAAAGCCGTTACACCGGTACTGCCTGCGGTAGTAACTCTTGAAAATAACGTACAGGTTTTTTATAACCAACTGATTGCCGCTTACATGGGCTGGAAAGGTGTACGCGAAAACCCATCAATCGCCATTACTTTTGGCGATGGTAGTGCAATACCTAAAGCAGGACTTGATAAAATTGTTGAGCTTTCTAAAGTATTTACCTTTGATCTTGCATGGCAAGACGGTGACGTTGCTTTAGTTGATAACGAAATGGCTATGCATGGTCGTCGCCCTTTTACAGGTGAACGTAAGCGCCAAGTATTAGTAGCACTTACCGCAGCTAAAGCGTAATGCAGCGCTTAAGCAGTAAATTAAGCTGTAAAATATCACCTTTATGGCAAGGTGCCAGCATTGCTGCAATGACTGGCCTTGCCGCCTTATTTTTGAGTGAGCATTACGGCGCGCCAGCCATGTTGTTTGCTTTGTTACTGGGTATGGCAGTCTCATTTTTGTATCAAAGCGATAGCCCTTGCGCCAAAGGTATCGATTTTACCGGCACCACGGTTTTGCGTGTAGGTATAGTACTGCTAGGCACACGCATTGCGCTGGGAGATTTAGTAACACTGGGTTGGCAAACAGCACTTATGTTAGCGGGCGCCATATTTACCACTATTATTTTAGGTGTAGTGCTAGCGCGCGTATTTGGCTTACAAAAACGCTTTGGTGCCCTAACAGGTGGCTCGGTTGCTATTTGTGGAGCGTCTGCTGCGCTGGCTATCTCGTCTATTATGCCAAACAGCGAACATAAAGAACGCGATACCCTATTAACCGTTATTGGCGTAACAGCTATGTCGACTCTCGCTATGATCCTCTACCCTATTGTGGTTAATTATCTTGAGTTTGACGCCCATAATGCAGGCGTATTTTTAGGTGGCACAATACATGATGTAGCCCAGGTAGTGGGTGCAGGTTATTCGGTATCACCCGAGACAGGCGATATAGCAACCCTAACTAAGCTCGTTCGTATTGCTATGCTACTACCCGTTGTACTTATTATGATGGTCGTTATTAATCGCTCAAACAAAGGAAAACACGGAGAGTTACCTAAAGTACCTGGGTTTTTAATTGGCTTTGTAATACTTATGGTAATAAATAGCTGCTTTTCACTTCCTACAATAGTACTTGAAACCGCTAACGAACTTTCGCAGTTCTTTTTAATTGCTGCTATTTCAGCCATAGGTATGAAAACTAATTTAGGAAAACTAACCGAAGTAGGTATGAAACCCATTATTTTAATTGTGGCTGAAACACTTTGGATTGCGTTATTAATACTTGGATTTGTAATTTGGAGCTAAAGAATTACATTATTTAGGGTATATCTCAAAAAAATTAGTAGGTAATTAGGTCATGTTTTAACCAATTAAAAGCTGTGTTTTGCCTACTTTAAAATTGAGCATAAAAACAGGCTTAAAGCATTGATTAAACAAAGCTTACCTTTGTTTTAAAAGTATAAAATATCATCTTAATCATAACTAGTTAGTTAAAAAAACAACAAACAAATAAAGTACTTACTCTAAAATAAATTTACAATAGGGCTTGGTATATACTTTAATTTACTGTTATCCTGCCTCGCATCGGGTTGACAGAAAACCCTATTTATTTGTAAGTACCACGTTGTTTTAGTAATAATCCTTCGCGTTATCCTCAGTTAAATGTATGTTTTCTTCCTGTTAAATTGCCTAATTTAAGGCGCACTTTTATTAATCCTTAGGATACTATTATGTCTACAACTACAACTGGTACAGTTAAATTTTTCAACGAAGCAAAAGGTTTTGGTTTCATCGAGCAAGAATCTGGTCCTGATGTTTTCGCACATTTCAGCGCAATCTCTGGCGACGGTTTCAAAACTTTAGCTGAAGGCCAACGTGTACAGTTTACTGTTACTCAAGGTCAAAAAGGCCCACAAGCTGAAAACATCGTTAGCATCTAATTGCTTTCGTTAAATGGGTTAGCAATAACCCATTTTGAATACTAGTTTGAAAGAAGTTTTGTTTTATTTGTTAGTACCGAGTTGTTTTAGTAATAATCCTGCACGATATCCTCAAGTTAACTATTTTTTCCGGCTCAATCGCCTCTTTTCAGGCACACTTATATTAATTTTTTAGGATACATATTATGTCTAATACAACTACTGGTTCAGTAAAATGGTTTAACGAAGCAAAAGGTTTTGGTTTTATCGAGCAAGAATCTGGCGCAGACGTGTTCGCACATTTCAGCGCAATCTCTGGCGACGGTTTTAAAACTTTAGCTGAAGGCCAACGTGTACAGTTTACTGTTACTCAAGGTCAAAAAGGCCCACAAGCCGAGAACATTGTTAGCATCTAATTGCTACACAATTTAATGGGTTAGCAATAACCCATTTTGAATACTAGTTTGAAAGAAGTTTTGTTTTATTTGTTAGTACCGAGTTGTTTTAGTAATAATCCTGCACGATATCCTCAAGTTAACTATTTTTTCCGGCTCAATCGCCTCTTTTCAGGCACACTTATATTAATTTTTTAGGATACATATTATGTCTAATACAACTACTGGTTCAGTAAAATGGTTTAACGAAGCAAAAGGTTTTGGTTTTATCGAGCAAGAATCTGGCGCAGACGTGTTCGCACATTTCAGCGCAATCTCTGGCGACGGTTTTAAAACTTTAGCTGAAGGCCAACGTGTACAGTTTACTGTTACTCAAGGTCAAAAAGGCCCACAAGCCGAGAACATTGTTAGCATCTAACTGCTACACAATTTAATGGGTTAGCAATAGCCCATTAATATACTTATCTATATAATTTTTAGTCAAATATCTTCAAAACCCTCCTCTGTAAATATTTTTCAAGCTCAATCTCATTTGTATACACAACTCATTAATTAGTACATTTTTAAACACATTTACGACTATCTCTCTTGAGCGAAAGCTTTGTATTGCCTACAATAGCGCATACTTCATTCAATATAGAATATGACCATGAACGACACTACCGCAAAACCTGCTTTACCAGATCGCCTTTCTATTAATCCACGTAGCCCACATCATGTGGAAGAAGTTTTTGAACACGATATTGGTATCACGTTCAACGGCAAAGAGCGTTTTGATGTTGAAGAGTACTGCATCAGCGAAGGTTGGATAAAGTTTGCATCTCCAAAAGGCCTTGATCGTCGCGGACAACCACTTTTACTTACAAGAAAAGGCACTGTTGAAGCCTTTTATAAGTAAGCTAATACTACTTACTAAAAAAGCGACACCATATTGGGTAGTCGCTTTTTTTGTGCCCTTTTAATAGGTTGAGCTTTTTTCATGCCCAACCTGATGAAGTTTCATTATGATTTTTTAAAAAATATGTTTGAATAGCGCCATATTATTTAGACATATAGAAGTCCATAAGTGAAAAAGGTAACAGTTTTAGATGGCGGCATGGGACGTGAACTTAAGCGCATTGGCGCACCGTTCTCACAGCCACTGTGGAGTGCACAAGCACTAATAGAAGCCCCACACTTTGTAGCACAAGCTCACCAAGGCTTTATAGATGCAGGCGCTGAAATAATTACGGTTAATAGTTATGCCTGTGTGCCCTTTCATTTAGGTGAAGAACGCTACGAAAGCCAAGGCGCGTTACTCGCAGAGCAAGCTGCCCTTATTGCTAATAAAGCAGCAAATAATGCAAAGCAAAACGTACTGGTTGCAGGATCACTACCACCTGCATTTGGTTCATACCGTCCCGATTTATTTGAAAGTAAACGTGCCTTTACTATTTTAGATACATTATACAATGCGCAAGACGAGCATGTAGATTTATGGCTTGGCGAAACAATATCAAGTATTGAAGAAGCGCAAGTAATGGCAAGCGTACTTAAAGGCTCAACTAAGCCATGTTATTACGCATTTACCCTAAGTGACGAAGTAACTGAGCAGGCAACACTTCGTTCTGGAGAGCTTGTAACCGATGCCATAACGGCACTACTTGAGCAGCAAAACATTGCAGGTATTTTCTTTAATTGCTCTATCCCTGAAGTTATTGAGCAAGCACTGCGTGATACTAACAACGTATTAATCAAGCAAAATAAAAAAGTATCGTTAGGCGCATTTGCTAACAGCTTTACTCCTATTTCAAGTGCTCACAAAGCAAATGAAGCAGTGCAAGACTACCGTGATTTATCTCCTGACGAGTACCTGGAATTTGCAAAACAATGGCATAGCCTTGGCGCAAATATTATTGGTGGTTGCTGCGGAATTAATCCAAGCCATATCGAAGCACTCGTACAATGGAGAAACGCCATTGAAAAACCTTAACTTTGAGCTGGCTATTCCTGCAATTACATTAGTGATTACCTTATTAGTTATCTCAACTTTATATCCAGAGCAGTCACAATTATTAGCAAGCAACGCCATGCATTTTGTAACAGGCTGGTTTGGTTGGTTAGTAGAGCTTGTGAGCTTGGCTTTAGTTGGTTTTTTATTTTGGTTAGCTTTTTCAAAGTACGGATCTATTAGGTTAGGTGAAGAAAAAAAAGAGCACTCTAACTTTTCGTACGGCGGTATGATTTTTACCGCAGGTGTAGGTGCTTCTCTTATATATTGGGGAATTGGTGAGCCGATGTATTACTTGCAATCGCCACCACTTTTTGCCGAACCAAATAGCTACGCAGCAGCAGCTTGGTCTGTTACTTATTCTATTTTTCATTGGGGCGTGACTGGCTGGGCCATTTACTGCTTTCCGGCAATCCCGTTTGCGTACGCGTTTTACGTACAAAAAAAGCGTACTTTAAGACTTTCAACGCTTTGCGAACCGGTAGTAGGCAACAATCCTATTATTGCTAAAGCAATCGATTTACTTGCAATTTTTGGCACCCTCGCAGCTTTTGCAAGCTCACTAGCACTTACTGTATCGTTGCTTAGTACTGGCGTTTCTGCATTATTAGGAATTAAAAACAGCTTATTACTCCAAGGCAGTATTATTTTATTATTTGTTTTAATGCTTGTTGCGGTAATGCTTGTTGGCTTTAAAAAAGGCATTAGTAAAGTGTCCGACTATACGGTTGTAGCAGCAATATGCTTTGCCTTATTTGTATTACTTGTAGCTGACTCTCAGTTTATTTTAAATAACTTTACCGACTCAATAGGTGTCATGCTCGATAACTTTTTTAGAATGTCACTTTGGACCGACCCAGTTCAAAAAAGTGGTTTTTCGCAATCGTGGACTCAATACTATTGGTTTTGGTACTACGCTTATTTAATTATGATGGGGCTTTTTATTACCCGCATTTCGCGTGGACGTACTATTAAAGAAGTTATTTTGTACACTATCTCGATGGGTTCACTCGGCTGTGCATTCTTTATATCAATCTTTGGTGGTTATGCAGTATGGGCACAATTAATTGGTGGCTTACCTGTTCAACAATGGATGAGCGAAGGCGGTTTAACGTTTGCAGTAGTTTCACTAATTCAAACTCTACCATCGGGTAATATTGGCTTAGTATTATTTTTGATTATTCAATTTTTTTTAATGCTAACGACTATGTCAAGCGCAAGCGTTGCCACCGCTATGTTGACAACTAATAAGCTAGAACTAAATGGCGACCCCGATCATAAAGTTAAGCTCCTATGGGCTGGTGCAATTGCACTCATTAGTTTTAGCGTATTTTTATGCGGTGGTGGGATAGATACCATTAAGTCACTCTGCGTTGTAGCTGGCCTGCCAATGATGTTTATTTACATGATTTTAGTAAAGCAATTAATGATGCAGCTAAAGGGTGTGAATCAAATAAAAACACTTGAGCAATATGAAAGTATAAATTCCGAAACAGTTAAAGTGAATTAGTAACATTTTAAGGCCTCATATTATGAGGCCTTATTTACTATTACTGAGCATGTTACTACAGCATGAAAGAGGTCGCCTTTTAAAACAAAGAAGCCTTAGTATTTAAAATAAATCAGTATTAATTTAGCCGACGAGAGCCATACCACCAGCAACAACTAAGCGTTAAACCATTTGATCCAATTTGCTACCTGAACACGGGCATTTTTCGTCATTTTGCTTAAGGCATTGCTGATAATTAAACCAATGGGCCACAGCAATAAAAGCCGAGCCTATTAAGGTTAGTGCTTTTTCGGCTATTTCATGCCCTAGTAATACTGCGCATATCATAAAGGCTAGCCCAATAACGCCGCAGGCCATATAACGTAAACGTTTATGCTTTTTACAGCCTAAGCTTAATGCCAATAAACTGGTTGGCAGTACCGCCGCAAGAATCCATAAATGAAATTGTTCACTATCTATTTGCAGTACGGCAAAGCTTGGTAATAACGCTAAAATAACCGGGGTTGCAAAACAATGCACTGTGCACATTACCGATAACCCAATTGCCATACGATCCATAACACTTTGACTCGACTTCATTATTTCCTCTACTAAATCAGTGTCTCCACTCAAAAACGCTACTTTTAAGGAGGCTTTTTAATAACATAAGTTAATTACTGTTGATATATTATAACATTACTCGCATAATTGATATAATATAACATCTAACAAGGTAGTCAAATGAAACGTAGATCACAATTAGCTGTTCTCATAGCAGCTTTATTGCCGGCTAGTGTGCTTGCATCCACAATAGAAGGCGTTGTTTTAAACAACAAAGGTAAAGTAGTTACCAATGCAACGGTAGAAGTTGAAGGCTCAGATCTTAAAGTAACCACCGATGAAAACGGTAAATTTGTAATAACCGAGCTAAACAATGGCTTAAAAGAACTACATGTTGTAGCCCCTGGTTATGCGCATCTTCATCGAGATATAACAATAACGAATGATGAAAACCAATCGGTTACGTTTAATTTAAAGCGCTCGCCTATTGAAGTTATTGATATTGAAGCAACCCCTATTCATATGTCGGCAATGGAATCTGCGTCGCCTGTTAGTGTTTTATCTGGCGAACAACTAAGGCGCCAACAAGCCGCAACCCTTGGCGATAGCCTTGAAAAACTCCCAGGCGTTAATACAAATTTTCACGGAAAAGTAGCCAGCACACCTATTATTCGTGGTTTAAGCGGTCCTCGCGTACTTATTACTCAAAATGGCCTTGATGTCAGTGATGTGTCGCGCGTTGGCCCCGATCACTCTGTTGCATCGGAGGCGTCTACCGCACAACAAATTGAAGTATTACGCGGCCCTGCAACGCTGTTTTATGGCAGTGGCGCAATTGGTGGTGTGGTTAATGTAGTAGATAACCGCGTACCTACCGACAGCACCACGCGTGGTGAATGGAACCTAGAACATAACTCGGTAGATAACCAAAAAGTGGCCTCGTTTAATGCCACCACAGGCACAGACTCGGTGGCTTTTTACGCCGATGCATTTTGGCGTGAGGCCGATGACTACGGGGTACCTGTAGCTGCCGATATAGATAGCGACGGTGAAGGCCATAGTAGCGATTACAAAGTTGAAAACAGTAATGAAGAGTCTGACGGTTTTACTGTTGGCGCTAGCTATTTAATGGATAACGGCTTCATTGGCTTAGCAGTAGAGCAATTTAATCGTCAATACGGTATTCCTGGTCATACGCACGGCGAGGAAGAAGAGGAAGAACACAACGACGAGGAAGAAAGCGTATTTGCTGATTTAGAGCAAACTAAAGTGCAATTATTAGGTGAGTACAACCTAGATAATAAATGGCTAAACAAAATAAATCTCCGCGCTGGCCATACCGACTACGAACACGCTGAAATTGAAGGTGGCGCTGTAGGCACTACCTTTAAAAACGAAACAAACGAATTACGCATAGACCTACTGCATAACCAATTTAACGAGTGGAATGGCGGTATTAGCTTTCATTACAAGCAAAGCGATGTTGAAGCACAAGGTGAAGAGGCCTTTACGCCTCCATCTAAAACCGAAAGCTTTGCTGTAGCACTAATGGAAGAAAGGCACTTTGGGGATTTTTTAGTGCAGTTAGGTGGGCGCATAGAGCGTGTAACAATTGCAGCTGGCGACGTATTACTGCCAAATATTGACGCTCACGCACATGATGAAGCGCAAGAAACCGACGAGCATGATCACGACCACGAAGAAAGCGCAGAAACCACTCGCGTATTTGACGTAGAGCATGAATTTACACCAGTCAGTTTATCGGCAGGGGTAGTATGGGATTTTACATCTAACTATAATTTAGGACTTTCTGTATCGCGCTCTGAACGCGCACCTTCTGCCTCTGAATTGTTATCGTTTGGGCCGCATATTGGTACTGGCACCTACGAAGTAGGCGCACTATTTGATTTAGATGAAGATGGCCATTTAGGTTTATCTGATCAAGCAATAGATCTGGAAACAGCCAATAATATCGATTTAACCCTACGTAAAACTCAAGGCGATGTTGGCTTTATTTTAAATGCCTTTTACAACCAAGTAGATAACTACTATTACCAAATAGACACTGGTTTATACGCACAAAGTGGCCACGACCATGGCGATGAAGGAGAAGGCGCTGACGAGCACGACCATTCATCAGAGCTACCCGTTTATTTATTTAAAACAGACGACGTAATTTTACACGGGTTTGAAGCGCAAATTGCGTGGCAATTAACCGATGAGTTTAAAGTAGATTTATTCTCAGATTACGTGCGTGCACGCCTTAAAGACGGCGGCGATTTACCCCGTACTCCACCACTTCGTCTTGGTAGCGAGTTAAGCTATCAAACAGATAAATTAAGTGCGCATATTCACGTTACTCGCTATCAAAAGCAAGACCGCACAGCCCCACAAGAAACAGCAACAGACGGCTACACATTGGTGGATGCAAGCATCTCTTACGACCTTTCAGTATTAAACCAAGATATGTCTGTGTACCTACGAGGCACCAACTTAACAGATACAGAAGCACGCGTGCACAGCTCGTTTGTAAAAGATATAGCACCACGTCCAGGGCGTAGCTTTGCGCTAGGTATTCGCGGTTATTTTTAAGCATTAAAAAATTATAATTAAGGGAAATAAACATGAAAAAACTATACAAATTAAAGCTTATTGCACTGGCTATTAGCACTACATTTATTACAGCCTGTGGCGATGCAGAGACCAATATTGTAGAAAAAGATCCTATTGTTGTAGAGGATGAGCACGATCATGACGATGATCACGACCATGATGATGGCTACACAATTGATTCATTAGGCAGATTAGCTGTGCTTGCAGGCAACAGCAACGAAGCCAGCTTTTATGACCTAGATGACAACTCTCTGCTTGAAACATTTACCCTTACGAATGATTCAAACACGCTGTCGTCATCACCTGATTTTCGTTATGCCGTTATTGCTAGCCGCGCTCAAGATTACTTAGGCTTTATTGATGGTGGTTTATGGCGTGAAGACCATGGCGAGCACCTGCACGATTATGAGCAAAGCCCAGCGGCTAGCAGCTATGAGTTAACAAGTGGCAGTCGCCCTACTCACTTAATAACTCACGACGGGCAATTAGCTGTTTTTTATGATGGTGATGCAGACTCAGGTACGGTTGCCTCTGTTGAAGTATTAACAGATAACAACATAACAAGCGCAACAGCAACGCTACCTGGTATTAGCTACGATATTAATATGCACGGCGTAGCAGAGCCTCGCGGTGAGCATTTATTATCAACACTTCGCCGTGATGACAGCGAAAGCACATCGGTTGCTAAAGTACTGCCAGACCAAGTAGGTGTATATCATTTTCATGATGGTGAATATGAGCTTGAACAAACCTTAGAAGTTACGTGCCCTGATTTACACGGCGCGGCACAAAACTACGACTACGTAGTATTTGGCTGTAGCGATGGTGTGTTATTAGCCCACCAGCACGATGATGAATACGAAGCTGAAAAAATAGCGAACATTGCAGCCGTTGGCGATTTACGCATTGGTAGTATTTATGGCCACGAAGATAGCGAGACCTTTATTGGCGTAGCGTCTGGCCACAGTGGCGGCGAAGCCGTAATTGTAACTATTAACCCTGCAACAGCACAAATGGAAGAACTAGAATGGCAACTAGCCGATGGCGCAAGTGCTGTATCGTACTCTTTTTCTGCCCATGGCGAGCACTTTTTAATATTAGACAGCTTAGGCTTTTTAAATGTATTTAGCGCACACGACCATGATGGCGAAATGCATTGGGAGCTTGAAGGCCAAGTTGATATTACCGAGCAAGATGTATCAACCATGCCAGAGGGTATGAGCTTTAGCATGACAGTGGCGCAAAATGGTCAGTTTGCTTACGTTGCCGACCCGATTGCTCAGCACGTTGTGCAAGTACACCTTGAAGACTTAGAAATTGAAAGTGAGCTAGAGCTTACTTTTGCTCCTAGTGCAATTACTTGGTTGGGTATTGCGGAAGAAGATGAAGGTCACGACCATTAAATTAAAACTAACGCTTTAAGTTAAAGCCACAAAACAAAAACCCGTAATTAGGTTTACTAATTACGGGTTTTTACAGCTATTTATTTAGCTCTATTGTTACTTACGGCGCCAGCCACTCCATACATCATCTATATCATCGGCTTTATTTTTTTTCTTTTTCTTGCCTGTGCCTTCTGGTTTTGCCATTGGTTTTTCATTTTTAAGCGCATCAGCTGCATCAAGATTAGCTTGGTTAACGGCAAAGCCAGCTATTTCCTCACGCTCTAAACGTAGCTTGTTTTTCTTCTCGATTATTTTAAAATGATGAAAATCTTCATAATCAATTAATGATAATGCCAAACCTACTTCACCAGCACGACCACTTCGACCAATACGGTGCATGTAATCAGAAGGGCTACGTGGTAAATTAAAGTTTATTACCACTGGTAGCTTTTCAATATCTAAACCACGAGCTGCAATATCGGTTGCGATAAGTACTTCGATTTCGCCGGCTTTAAATTTTTCAATTACACGAGTACGCTCACTTTGGCCTTTATCACCATGAAATACTTGTGCGTTCACGCCGCGTTTTTCAAGCTTGGCCGCTAAATGCTCACAGTCTTTTTTAGCGTTTACAAAAATAAGTGCTTGGCGCCATTTATGCGCTTTAATTAAATGCGCTAAAACCGTAGTTTTTTCGCCTTTATTAACTGTAAATACGCGCTGTACTAAGGTGCTTTCGTCTTTGTTTTGTACTTGTATTTCAACTGGGTTATTTAGTAGTTCTTGCGTTAATAGCTTAACTTGCTCAGGGAAGGTTGCTGAAAACAACATGGTTTGTTTTTTAGCAGGCATTAACGCTAAAAGATCAGCCAGCTCTTCGGTAAAGCCAAGGCTTAGCATACGGTCGGCTTCATCAAGCACTAAGGTCGTCACTTTATCGAGCTTAATCGCATTGCTTGAGATTAAATCGAGCAAACGCCCTGGCGTTGCAACAATAATATCGGCGCCGCCGCGTAGAGCCTGCATTTGTGTATTAACCGACACACCACCAAACACGGCCACAGTTTTAATTGCGCCATTAAAGTTAGCAGAATACGATTTAACGCTATCGGCCACCTGCGTAGCAAGCTCACGAGTCGGTACTAAAATAAGCCCCGTTACAAAATTACCTTTGCTGACAGTATTTTTAGCGCCCTGCTCTAAAAATAGGGTTTGTAGCATAGGTAAAGCAAACGTCGCTGTTTTACCTGAGCCAGTATTTGCCCCCGCAATTAAGTCACTTCCCGTCAAAATACTCGGAATTGCTTGTGCCTGAATAGGTGTAGGTTGTGTGTATTCAAGATCAGACAATCGAGCAATTAGCTCTGGAATTAGGCCAAGTTCGTTGAAATTACTAGGATTTGCGGCTGAGGTCATAAAATTTGCGGGCTCATTACTAAAATAGCCTGCAATTTTAGCGTATTTATTACCCGTTAAGTAGGGGTTAGTGATTTTAATGTGGTTTTAGAAAAAGAGAAAAGCTGTTACTCCCTTTTCTCTTTAAATATATAACAATCGAGTTGGATTAAAAAGTGGTTATGTTTCGTCTTTGCCTAAAGCTATTTGTAGTCTAGCTTTTGTTTCTTTTAAGTAATTTATATAAGGGTATGAGTCATCTGCAATTGCTAGAGCGGATTCCATCTGTTCAAGCGCTTGGCGAGTATCACCCTGCATTTCATAGCCATAAGATAAGGCTGAAAGCGCATCGACTGATTTTGGGTAGTTTTTTATATTGTACTTAAACACCTCTATAGCGCGGGTAAACTGCTTGCTGCCCGTTAAGTTATAACCGAGTGATCTAACAGCGCGGTCTGGTGGAGATATCTGTTCGCCCCATTGCTGAGATAACTTTTTATAATAAGCATTAATAGATTCTATATCATCGCTTAAAGCACTCATGGGCATTTGTTTAGGCAAAAATAAGTTGTGATAGGCATTAAATGCACCAGCAACGGAAGTCAGGTTATGCGAGACACCGTCAAACGCATCACTAAAGAAGCGTAGCTCTCGCACTTTATGCGATTGCAGTGATTGCTGTAATTCATCGTACCTTTCGCGCATTATCCCGGCTTCTTCGCCAATATTGATATAAACGTAGTTATTCAGGTCTTTCGTTTTAGCTATAAACGATTTTGTACTTTTTACCGATGCGCCATAGTTCCACCAAACGGCAGGGCTGTAAGCAATATGCGCTTGGAAAAGCTCAGGGTTAGCTTGCATAGTATAAAGTGCAAACACGCCTGCTGCTGAGCCCCCAGCAATCACATTAAAGTTATGCGTACGATAGTTTTTATTAATTAAGGGCATAAGCTCTTGCTCAATAAATGCTAAAAACTTTGCTGCACCACCGCCTTCACCTACAGGGCCTTGTGGCTCTTTATTAACTGTGGGGTATAAATCTCTTAAGCGATTGGTGTTTTCAATAGCGACAATAATAACCTCAGGCGCACGATTATTATTTTGCAGTCGATCCATTACAGCACTTATAAGCGGTATGTTACCCGCGCCATCTAGGCGATAAATAACTGGATAAACTTTGTTTGGATTAGCTTGGTAACTCTTTGGAAGTTGAACTACAACGGTACGTAGCTCATTTAAAATTACTGAATTGATAGTATGCGTTTGTTGCGTATAGCTAATGGTTTGCTGTTTTAAATCAGGCTCTGCAAGTGTGTTATTAGAAACTATAAATAAGCTACATATAAAAATAGCAGTGAATAAACGCATAGCTAATCCTTTAGAAAATAGTGTGTTATTTAATCTAACAGGCTTTGAGGTACAAAAAAAGGCGCATTAAGCGCCTTTTTATCTTTAACAGGTAATTACCAACCTATTGATTTTACTCAACCGTAACAGATTTAGCTAAGTTACGAGGTTGGTCAACGTCGGTACCTTTAATTACCGCTACGTAGTACGACAGTAACTGTAATGGCAGTGTGTAAACAATTGGCGCAATAATGTCGTCAGTGTGGTTTACGTTGATAACACGCATTGTATCGTCTGACTCAAAGTGTGAATCTTTATCTGCGAATACGTAAATAATGCCGCCACGTGCGCGTACTTCTTCTACGTTTGATTTAAGCTTTTCTAATAACTCATTGTTTGGTGCTACAACAATAATTGGCATGTCAGCATCAATAAGTGCGAGTGGGCCATGTTTTAGCTCGCCCGCTGCGTAGGCTTCTGCGTGAATGTACGAAATTTCTTTAAGCTTAAGCGCACCTTCCATTGCGATTGGATATTGTGAGCCACGACCTAAAAACAGTGAGTGATGCTTGTCGGCAAATTCTTCTGCAAGGTCTGCAATGCCATCTGCAAGCAGTAATGTTTCTTCAAGCTTAGCAGGTAGTACTTTTATAGCATTTACAATAGCACTTTGATCAAGCTGTTTTTCTTGAGCTATAGACGCAGTAAGCATTAACAAACCAACTAATTGCGTTGTAAATGCTTTAGTAGAAGCCACGCCTATTTCAGCGCCAGCTTTAGTCATAAAGGCAAGGTCTGATTCGCGTACAAGCGATGAACCAGGTACGTTACAAATGGTCATTGAGGCCATGTAACCTTGCTCTTTAGCTAGGCGTAATGCAGCTAGCGTATCGGCAGTTTCACCCGATTGAGAAATAGTAACAAGTAAGCTATTTTCATGAACAAACGACTGACGGTATCTAAATTCAGAAGCTATTTCTACATTACAGCTAACGCCTGCAAATTGCTCAAGCCAATAACGTGCAACCATACCTGAATGGTAAGACGTGCCACAGGCAATAATTTGTACGTGTTTTACGTCTTTAAATATTTGCTGAGCGCTTTCGCCAAACGCATCAATTGCTACACGGTCGTCGTTTAAACGCCCTTCAAGCGTATTACGTACTGCAAGTGGCTGCTCGTAGATTTCTTTTAGCATGTAGTGGCGGTAATCGCCTTTGCCTGATGCATCTTGCGTAATGTTTGATTCAATCACTTCACGCTCTACAGCGTCGCCATTTTCATCAAAAATTTCTACTGTGTCACGTGTAATACGCGCTACATCGCCTTCTTCTAAAAAGATGAAGCTACGAGTAACAGGTAAAAGTGCTAACTGATCAGACGCAATAAAGTTTTCGCCAAGGCCTAAACCAATAACAAGAGGGCTACCTGAGCGCGCTACAATGATTTCGTTGTCGTTGTCTTTATCAAATACAACAGTACCAAAAGCGCCTTCAAACTGTTTAACAGCTGCTTGTACTGATGCAAGTAAACTAGTGTGCTGCTTACGAAGCTTATGAATTAAGTGCACCATTACTTCGGTATCGGTTTCAGATAGGAACTCGTAACCTTCTTCTTTAAGCGATGCGCGTAAGCTTGCGTGGTTTTCAATAATACCGTTGTGCACGAGTGCTAGCTGGTTGTTTGATACATGCGGGTGTGCATTTGCTTCTGTAACGCTACCATGTGTTGCCCAGCGAGTGTGTGCAATACCTGTATGACCGCTAACGCCTGCTTTTTCTAGAGCAGCTTCTACGTTTACTACTTTCCCTACTGCTTTAACAGTATTAAGTGTGTTGCCATCAAGCAATGCTACACCGGCAGAGTCGTAGCCACGGTATTCAAGTCGCTTCAGCCCTTCAATCAGTATTCTATTTACTGGACGTTCTGCAACTGCCCCAACTATTCCACACATAATCTCTCCAATAATCTTGTATATTTACCACTTTGTGGCTACTCAATAAATTCAGCGCAAATTAGTTTTACACCACACGCCTCAATTGCTTTGCGCTTTTCATCTGCTAAGCCATTGTCGGTTATTAATGTGGTTACTATTTTCCACGGTAATTCTAAATTTGGTATTTTTCGGCCAATCTTGTCGGATTCAACCATTACGATTACTTCACGTGCCGCTTTTGCCATTACTTGGCTCAAACCAACTAACTCATTAAAAGTCGTTGTGCCGCGTTTTACGTCTATACCATCCGCACCAATAAATAGCTGATCAAAATCGTAAGAGCATAATACGTTTTCGGCAACTTGCCCCTGAAACGACTCAGAATGCGGATCCCATGTTCCACCGGTCATCAAAAGTGTTGGCTCGTTCTCGAGCGCTAGCAAACGACTCGCGACTTTAATGGCATTGGTCATTACAACTAACCCGCGCTTATTTGCAAGCTCAGGGATCATAGCAGCCGTAGTACGCCCGCTATCAATAATAATACGGTTATGATCTTTTATCAGCGTTGCGGCAGCTTTTGCGATAGCTACTTTACGCTTTGAATCTATTTCATCGCTAACAATTTCTTTAGGTAGTGCAATAGCACCGCCATAGCGGCGAAGTAATAAGCCACTTTTTTCAAGCGAGGTTAAATCTTTACGAATAGTTACTTCAGATGTTTGAAACTGTTCTGCTAATTTTTCAACAACTACTTCACCTAGTTCATTAACCTGACCCAAGATGTTATGGCGACGCTGCTGTGTATTTCGTTTTGTCATAAAGATTGCGAATTAAGTTTCGTTTCGAAAGTTATAAGATTTTAAACGAAACAACCTAAATGGCAAGTGAACGAGCAAAAAAAACACAGTTTTATTCTAATAATAATAAAACTAAAAGTACGGTAAGCTATAACCAATTAAGTTATAAAGATAAATACAATGCAGTCATTTAATAGCATCAGTAAAGAATATTTAGCACAACGAAAGCAAGCAGGTGAAACCTGCCGTTTATTTAATAAGAGTCCAAGTAGAGGCAACTTAAAACGTATCAAGGAGTTATTTTTAAAGTCAGGTGATGGTGTAATTATAGAATCAGGTTTTCATTGCGATTATGGCAATCAAATAGTTATTGGTGATCGTACTTTTATAAATATTAATTGCACCCTCCTCGACTCGCCGTTAGCCAATTGCTCAATCATGATTGGTGATGACTGCTTAATAGGTCCAAACGTTCAGCTTTTAGCGGTATCACACGCAGTTAATCCTACTGAAAGGCTTAATAAAGAAAATTTTGCAGCACCTATCGCCATAAGTAATAACGTGTGGATTGGTGCTGGTGCAATTATTTTAGCGGGTGTAAGTATTGGAGAAAACAGTATTGTTGCTGCAGGAGCTGTGGTTACAAAAAATGTAATGGATAATACTGTCGTAGCTGGTAATCCTGCCACAAAAATTCGCGATATTTAAAGGGAGTTTATTTAGCTTCTAACTTTATGTGTTTTTTAACTCTAATAATAGTAGCTAAATAAACGTACTTTACGAGGGTGTGTATCTCTTTAGCAGTAAACACTTGAGTGAAATGAAAGATATTGGTATGAGTGTAGAGTGTTAGCTGTACATTATTCCGCCACATTTCACTTTTCTGCAGACGTAAAAAAGCCCGACTATTTCTAGTCGGGCTTTCTACAATTTGAAGCCTGGTAATGTCCTACTTTCACATAGCAAATGCTACACTATCATCGGCGCTGTTTCGTTTCACTACTGAGTTCGGCATGGAGTCAGGTGGGTCCAAAACGCTATTGTCACCAAGCAAA